>ERZ840517.1733-NODE-1733-length-22145-cov-7.250928_pt1 | contig 22145 bp, 20 predicted proteins | sample MGYA00519876_ERZ840517 | MGnify/ENA primary metagenome ERZ840517 (study PRJEB31850, sample SAMEA3708882) | human gut metagenome | biome: human gut; feature: human-associated habitat; material: faeces | place: China | collected 2014 ... | reverse complement strand
TGTCTGCCATCTTGTCAACTACTATTTTACCTTTTTTAGACATTTTTCATTGACTCGCTTTACACGCGCTCTGCCCTCCCGGACAGCTTTGTTAGACTACCATACACTGTGCCGTTTGTCAACGGTCAATTCCACATTTTGTTCACTTGGAATAGAAACTTCCACACCATCAGCACAGCTTATGTATTATTTCCATCTCCCGCCTCTTTGATACTTATAGGAACGTCTCGTTCTTTGCCGGACGGGCATAGACCTCCTCCAGTTCGCTCTTGTGGTATAGATACCCGGGATCATCGAAATACTTAGCACCGCTGGGACAGCCCTTGACACAGGCACCGCACTTGATGCACACACCATTGATCCGGGACACGTCCTCCGGGTCGATACTTCCCATGGGACACCGGGCAGCACATAGACCGCAGCCCCCGCATTTTGTCATATCCGTTTTGGGCTTGACCTTCAGGATATTGATGGGTTCTCCATGACGGTCACGGGGGGTGTAGTAGGGCCGTATGGGGTCGCAGCCGCCCACGGTGACGGGCGCAGTATCTCTCACTATCAGCTTGGTGGCCACATGGTCGGCAAAGACATCCATCTCCGCCATATCCGCCCCACTGGGCCGACCCGCGCCTAAGGTACGGGAAAAGCTGTGTTCCCCCACGAAGGCCCCTCCGGCCACGCAGGAAAAGCCGTCAGCCGTCAGCAGCTGCGACAGCTCCATCAGTGCGTCATCGTAATTGCGGTTGCCGAACAGCACCACAGGCACCGCCAAAGCACCCTCGCCGTGCACCATATCCCGCAGGTACGGCATCAGCAGATTTGGAACGCGCCCAGCGTAGGTGGGACAACCCACTACGGCCACATCACCGGACGGAATGGTCAGCTCCTGTCGGCGTGCGGCAGGCAGCGTGTAGTCATACACTTCGCAGTCTGTGCCCAACGCTTCTGCCAGACGGCGGGCGATGCGGTCGACTGTTTTCTTCGTGGTACCGGTCCCGCTAAAGTACACAGCCCATACTTTTTTAACAGTCATGCCATTCTCCTTTCACTGCACGGGCAGCCGCCCAGAGGCGGCTGCCTATTGTGCTTACAGTTGAAAATCCTCTTCCCGCAGCTTGTCTGTATCCAGCTTCATCGGCCGGGGCGGTACCCGCTTCAATGGGTCGTACTTAAAAGCGCCACAGTGGTCCTCCGGCATCACGACACCCCGCCTGACGCAGGCTACCTTGTCCTCGCCGATGCGGCTTCCTTTGGCGCAGTAAGCGCACCGGGGATCCATATCCTTGCGAAACAGCATAGACTCACCTCACAATGTGTACAGCTGCACCGCGCCGTCGCGTACGGTGGCGCTGATCTTCGTAATGGGATGCTCGAATGCATCGATGATACGGGCGGCCATGGGGTCCTCCAGCTCCTTTTGGATCAGGCGCCGCAGGTTTCGGGCACCGTAGGTCAAAGAGTAGGATTTCTCTACCAAATAGTCCACCAGTGCCTCGTCATAGCGGAGGGTATAGCCCTTATCGCCCAGCGAGGCTTTCAGCTCATCCAGCATGATACGGGCGATCCCGGCAAAGTTCTCTTTTGTCAGGTGGTTGAAGCACACGATCTCATCCACGCGGTTCAGGAACTCCGGCCGCAGGAAGTCCTGCAGTGCCTTCATGATTCGCTCCCTGCCCTGGTCGTCAGCGCTGCCGCCGAAGCCCACTGCACCGGCGGATTTAGTGTCGGACCCTGCATTTGAGGTCATCACGATGACGGTGTTCTCAAAATTCACCTTCCGTCCGTGGGCGTCTGTGATCTGTCCGTCGTCCAAAATCTGCAGCAACACATTCAGCACATCCGGGTGTGCTTTTTCGATCTCATCGAACAGCACAACGGAGTAGGGCTTGCGGCGTATCTTCTCCGTCAACTGCCCCGCCTCGTCGTAGCCTACATAGCCCGGAGGACTGCCCACAATACGGGAGACAGAGTGCTTCTCCATAAACTCGGACATATCCAGGCGGATCAGGCTCTCCGGCGCATTGAACAAATCGTCAGCCAGCTGCTTGACCAGTTCCGTCTTGCCCACACCGGTAGGACCCACGAAGATGAAACTCACCGGCTTGTGCTTGGGGGAAATGCCCACGCGGTTGCGGCGGATCGCGGCGGACACGGCGGCGATCGCCTCGTCCTGGCCCACCACATGGGCGCGCAGCCGCTGATCAAGCTCCGCCAAACGCTTGAACTCTTCTTCCTTGATCTTGCTGGCGGGGATCTTTGTCCACATCTCGATGACCCGGGCAATGTTCTCCATGGTCAGCTCCGGCATCCCCTTGGCCCTGATGGCATTCAGTTCATCCGTCACCCGCAGCTCCTGGCTGCGAAGCTCCGCGATGCGCTCGTACCGCTGGTCCAGTTCCTGCTCCGTGAACTGCTGACCATCCGCTGGCTGGGCGGACATCAGGTTCTCGCGCTCAAAGGTCAAATTGGACAGCTCCTGTTCCAGCTCCATCCGGCGGTTGATCTCCGGATCGTGGAGGTTCCGGTCGGAGCAGGCCTCGTCGATCAGGTCGATAGCCTTATCCGGCAGATAGCGGTCCGTGATATAGCGCTCGGACAGCAGCACCGCCTGGCGCAGCACCCCCTGCGGGATGGACACACCGTGGAACTGCTCATAGTAGTGGGCAATGCCCTGCAGTATCTTCAGCGTATCTTCTACATTGGGTTCGCTGACGGTAACGGGCTGGAAGCGGCGCTCCAGCGCCGTGTCCTTTTCGATGTGCTTACGGTACTCGTTGAACGTGGTGGCACCGATAACCTGTATCTCGCCCCGGCTAAGGGCAGGCTTAAGGATATTGGCGGCGTTCATACTGCCCTCAGCATCACCGGCGCCCACGATGTTGTGTACCTCGTCGATGACCAGGATCACGTTGCCGGCTTTGCGTATCTCTTCGATCAGGCCCTTCATCCGGCTCTCGAACTGACCGCGGAACTGCGTACCTGCCACCAGCGCCGTCAGATCCAGCAGATAGACCTCCTTCTGCCGCAGCTTGAACGGCACCTCGCCCTTGACGATCCGCTGCGCCAGCCCCTCGGCGATGGCGGTCTTGCCCACGCCCGGCTCGCCGATCAGGCAGGGGTTGTTCTTCTGGCGGCGGTTCAGGATCTGCACCACGCGCTCGATCTCCTGCTCCCGGCCAATAACGGCGTCCAGCTTGCCCTCCCGGGCACGTTGGCTCAGATTGATGCAGTAGTTATCCAGGAATTTGCGCTTCTTCTCCGTCTTGCGGCCGGTCCCTTGCTGTCCGGCGCCGCCGTTCTGGGACGGCTGCTGCTCGGCCGGCGGATTGCTCCCGTTGCTGAACAGCCGGTTCAGGAACGGGAACGTAGCGGTCTTGCCGCTTTCCTCATCGTCCTCGTCGCTCTCGTCCGCCGGAACATCCAGCTCCTCCGCGCCGCCGAAGGCCTGCATCATCTCACTGTTGATGTTCTCCAGGTCCTCCGGCGTGATACCCATACGCTTCATCATGTCCTCCACCTGGGGCAGACCCAGCTGGGCGGCACACTTAAGGCACAGGCCCTCGTTGACCATCTCATTCTTCTCATTCATCCGGGAGATGAACACGACGGCCACATTCTTCTTACATTTGGAACAAAGAGTCGGTTGCATGGTTTTCCTCCGTTATCTCTTATCAAAAAAGCATATCCATTATAGCCGTTTTCACAGCTTAGCGATCAGATCGATGGGGCTGTTCTGGGCGAAAAATTTGAGCAGCACCGTTTTGTTCACCAGCTCCGGCGTCACCAGCAGCTGCAGCTTCTGCAGCACCCACACCGCCAGGAACAGTAGCAGCGCCGTCTTTACCAGCCCCAGCACACCGCCCAGCAGGGCGTTGACGCCGTGGACCACGGGCAGTTTTGTGAACAGATGCAGCGGTGTCAGTACCAGCCGCAGCAAGAGCAGCAACAACAAAAACGATACCACGTACACCACCGCGTAGGCCGCGGACTTCAGCGCGGTGGACACCACAGCGCTCAGCAGCGTCTCGCCCGCCTGCTGGGCCTTCTCCACAGCGTTGTCCACCAGCTCTGACAGTGTATCGCCCTCAAAACCGAAGGCCGCCAGCATCTCGCCAGCATCATCGGTGTTGCCCTGGGCTGTCAGCCGCTGCTCCAGCTTCTCCGAAAGGATCGGCTCCAGCCATCTGGCCGCCGGCTCCGCCAGCTTTCCGGCGATCCAGCCGGCCAGCAGCAGTGCCGCCACCACCACGATGATACGCGTCAGCGCCTGCACGAACCCCTGCCGCCAACCCAGTACCAAGCCGATCAGCAGCAGTGCCAGTAAAATCAGATCCACAAATATCCCAACATTTCCACTCATTGGTGATCACCTCACATAGGGCACTCGCCCCGTCACACCTTACGGCAGATACAGGCTTGCAGCGGTGCTCCCCGCCAGCACAGCCGAGCCGTCACTCCGCATCAGCACCTCCCGTGCCTGGCTGACCTCCTCCAGGTCGGCCACCGGTAGCAGCTGCTTATCATAGATCGTCAGATGGTCGCTGCACAGCACAGCCACGTATCGTCCCGCAGCGGACAGGCTGCTGACCTCCGCGTCCAGCTCCAGCGATGCCAACTCCTGACCCTCGCTGTTCACCGTCACCACACGGTGCTGCGTGCCGGTACGGTACCGGCCCAGCAGCAGAGCGGCATAGCCGTCACCGCTGATGCTGACCCGCCGCAGATAGTCTCCGCCGTAATCATAGGCGGCAGTCATCACACCGCTGCCATCGATAAAGCACAGCTGCTCCTCCGTCACGGCGCAGAATCCGGTTCCCGCAGCCATCAGATCATAGACCACGCTGCCCCGCAGGGTGCAGCGTCCGGCCTCCTGATCACTGTTCACCCGGTAGAAGATCACATAGCTGGCAAACGTGCCGTTTTCCTGCCCCATGGTCACCGCCGCCAAGGTACGGCTGTCGGCGGACAGCGCCGCCGTCATCACAAAGCGGTCCGACGACTTGAAAGCGAACACCGCTTCTCCGTTGCCGTCATAGACCCGTACCGCGGCCTTGCAACCGCTTTCACTGCACACCACAGTCAGCCAGCCCTTGGTATTCAACGATGCACTGAGCACCTCTCCGGCGCAGTCCAGTGTGTACATCAGGCCCTTATCCGACAGGACGTATACCACCGTTCCGCCCACGTCATAGGCTGCGGCACGTCCACCGCCGACGGACAACGCCGGTGACTGGAACTTCACCGCCTCGTCATACAGCGTCTTGTTCTGCTCATCCAGCACCGTCAGTTGGTGCATGGACACAGACACAAGGCTACCCTCCAGCGAGGCAAAATGACCCGACTGGTCGCTGCTGTAACGATACAGCTGGGCGCAGCCGTTTTCATCCTTCACCGCCTTGGCGTAGATAACCTTGCGGCGCAGACCATCAAAACCGCTGCGGTCCAGCAGCACCGCTGCCGTCACCGCCGCTACCGCCAATACCGCCACGATCAGCAGTACCAGCAGCGGCTTCCGGCTGCGCTTGGCCACACGCCGGGGCTGCTCCTCCTGGACGTCGCCCAGGGTAAACTCTTTCCAGTTGTTGGTGTTGTTATCCATTCAACCGTTCATCCTCATACCATACTCGCGTGAGATACAGCCCTCCCGGCGGCGCCGTGGGCCCCGCCAGCGCCCGGTTGCCCGAATTCAGTATCTCCGGGATGTCCTCCGGCATCAGCTTTCCCTCCGCCGCGTACAGCACCGTGCCGGTAATGGCACGTACCATATTATACAAGAAACCGTCCGCGCATACCTTCAGCTCCAGCAGTTCCCCATTCCGCGTCACACGGCAGTAGTGGATAGTCCGCACGGTGCTCCGCACGTTGGTCCCCACACTCCGCACAGCGGCGAAATCGTGGGTCCCCTCGAACATCCGGGCCGCCCGGTCCATCAAGTCCTCATCCAATTTCTTGGGATAGAAATACGCCCGGTGAACGTAAAAGGGGTTTTTGATCCGGGAGTTGTAGATACGGTAGGTATACTCCTTTTGGATGCACGACCCGATGGCGTTAAAGTCATCGGCTACCTCATAGGCCGCCTTTACCACAATATCCTCCGGGATATGGGTATTCACCGCAAAGGGCAGGCGATCCACCGGTATCCGCGACTCTGTACGGAAATTGGCCACATAGTGCTCCGCGTGGACGCCGGCATCTGTGCGCCCGCAGCCGATGACCTTCACCGGATGGCCGCACACCATAGACAAGCCCTTTTCCAGCGTCTGCGCCACAGAGGTCTCCGTCTTCTGCACCTGCCAGCCGTGATAGGCGGTGCCGTTGTACATCAATACCAGCGCGATATTCCGCATAGGCCCCGCCTCCTCTCACTCAAAAGCCAATCTTTTTCAAAACGATAATGCCTGCCGTCAGCGCCAGGAACGCCGCCAGCACAAGCCAGTCCGCCGCCTTATACCGCAGCACCCGCAGGGCTGTACGCCCCTCACCACCGTGGTAACAGCGGCATTCCATAGCCGTAGCCAGTTCATCGGCACGGCGGAACGCACTGATGAACAGCGGCACCAAAATGGGAACCAGCGCTTTGGCACGCCGGAAGATATTGCCTGTCTCAAAGTCCGCGCCGCGGGCCTTCTGTGCCGACATGATCTTGTCTGTCTCCTCGATCAGCGTGGGAATGAAGCGCAGCGCGATAGACATCATCATAGCCAGCTCGTGGATCGGCAGGCGCAGCTTTTTCAGCGGCCCCAGCAGGCTCTCCATGCCGTCCGTCAGGGCGATGGGACTGGTGGTGTACGTCATCAAAAATGTGCCCATGATGAGCATCACGATCCGCAGCACCATCTGCACGGCGGCTACAACACCCTCCCAGGTGATGCTCCGCAGCAGCCAAACATCCGCCACCGGCGTACCGGCGGTGAAAAACATATTCATAACGGCCGTGAAGGCCACCACAAAATAGACAGGCTTCAAGCCCTTTGTCAAGGACTTGAACGGCACCCGCGACACCAGCACCGACACCGCCAGCACCGTGATCATGATTCCATAGGTCAGTACACTTTTGGCGCTGAACAGCGCCACGATGTAGAGGATGACGCACAGCAGCTTTGTCCTGGGGTCCAGTCGGTGTACCGGCGTATCCGCCGGGAAAAACTGTCCCAGTGTGATATCCTTCAGCACGGAGACGCACCCCCCCTCAGCGTCAGCAGCTTCTGCTCCAGCGCCTCCACGGTGTATACCGCTGTATCGATATCCAGCCCCCGCGCTTTCAGCGCGGCGGCCACCTTCGTCACCTGAGGCACGTCCAGCCCCACCTGCTCCAGTTCATGAGCCCGGGCAAACACCTGCTTCGGCGTGCCCTCCATATATACCTTTCCGTCGGACAGCACCACGATGCGGTCCACATTTCTGGCGATCTCCTCCATGCTGTGGCTCACCAGCACCACCGCCGCGCCCTTGGCGCGGTGATAGGCCTGTATCTGTGCCAGTATGGTGTCCCGCCCCTGGGGATCCAGCCCCGCCGTAGGCTCGTCCAACACCAACACCTTCGGTTCCATGGCGATGACGCCCGCGATAGCCACACGGCGCTTCTGTCCACCGGAGAGCTCAAAGGGCGACTTGTCCAGCAGCGTCTCGTGCAGTCCCACAAAGGCCGCCGCGTCCCGCACCCGCCGGTCGATCTCCTCCGCGTCCAGTCCCATGTTCTTCGGTCCAAAGGCGATGTCCTTATACACCGTCTCCTCGAACAGCTGGTATTCCGGGTACTGGAACACCAACCCCACCTTGAAGCGTACGTCCCGTATTTTTTTCGGATCCGCCCAGATGTCCTTCCCCTCCAGGAGAATACGCCCGGACGTGGGCTGCAAAAGCCCGTTCAGATGCTGTATCAGCGTGGATTTACCGGACCCGGTGTGTCCGATCACGCCCAAGAACTCCCCTGCGCCCACAGTCATGCTCAGCCCCTCCACGGCGCTGCGCTGGAACGGCGTCCCCGCTGAATAGGTGTGGGTCAGGTCCTCTATCTGCAAAATCGGTTCCAATGTTACTTCCCTTCCGCCTCGCCGAAAGCGCGGCAAATGGTATCGGCGCACTCGTCTACCGTCAGGTTTTCCAGCGGCACATCTACTCCGTCCCGCCGCAGCCGATACAGCAATTCCACCGTATCCGGCGCCGCCAGACCCAATTCATGCAGGCGCTCCACCTGCGAGAACACCTGCCGTGGCGTACCGTCCATCGCTACCTCGCCGTCGTTCATCACGATCACTCGGTCTGCACGCTCCGCCTCGACCATGTGATGGGTGATAAGCACCACGGTAATACCCTGTTCCCGGTTCAGCCGCAGCACGGTGTCGATGACCTCACGCCGTCCCGCCGGGTCCAGCATAGCCGTGGCCTCGTCCAGCACGATGCACTCCGGCTCCATGGCCAGAATACCCGCAATGGCGATGCGCTGCTTCTGCCCGCCGGAGAGCAGGTGCGGTGCGTGGCTGGCGAATTGCTCCATGCCCACCGCCGCCAGCGCGTCGTCCACCCGCCGGCGTATCTCCGCCGTAGGCACACCCAGGTTCTCCGGACCGAAGGCTACATCCTCCTCCACCACGTTGGCCACGATCTGGTTGTCCGGGTTCTGGAACACCATCCCCGTCCGCCGCCGTATCTCCAGCAGCAACTTCTCGTCCCGCGTGTCCATTCCGTCCACATACACGGCACCGCCGCACGGCAGCAGCACCGCGTTCAGGTGCTTGGCAAAGGTGGACTTGCCGGAGCCGTTGTGGCCCAGCACCACCGTAAAGCTGCCCTTTTCGATCTGTACCGATACATCCCGCAGGGCTGGAGGATTTGTCTCCCCCTCCGGCGCAGGGTACGTATAGGTCAGGTCCCTTGTCTCTATCATCACTGCCATACGCAATTACTTCCGTTCTTGTTTACTCGGAAAACCATCTTCCCGTGGCGCCGCAGGGCAGCGCCATGCCGCTTTCCGTGCAGGGCAGGCCCAGCTCGTCCCATGTGACCGTGCCGCCGAATTTCCGCCCTACCAGCATCTGCAATATGTACCCCAGCACCGACGGCGCCAACCCCGTGGTATAGCTGTTCAATACCACGAACAGCGGCTTGTCCGACAGCACCCGGCTGCACAGCTCCACAAAGGGATACAGATTGTCTTCTAACTTCCACACCTCGCCGCCGGGCCCGCGCCCGTAGGAGGGCGGATCCATGATAATGGCATCATAGGTCTTGCCCCGGCGTATCTCACGCTCCACGAACTTGGCGCAGTCGTCCACGATCCAGCGGATGGGCGCTTCGCCCAGGCCGGATAGACGGGCGTTCTCCTTGCCCCAGGCCACCATACCCTTGGCCGCGTCCACATGGCACACAGAAGCCCCGGCCTTCGCACAGGCTACCGTAGCCCCGCCGGTATAGGCAAACAGGTTCAGCACCCGGATAGGCCTTCCGGCATGCCGTATCTTGTCCATGGCGAAATCCCAATTTACCGCCTGCTCAGGGAACAATCCCGTATGCTTGAAGTTCATGGGCTTCACCTGAAATGTCAGGTCTTTGTAATGCACCTGCCAGCTTTCCGGCAGCTTGCCTTTATCCCAATGACCGCCGCCGGTAGAAGACCGGGAATAGCGTCCTGTTGCGCCGCGCCACAGCCGCGTGGTCTTATCCGTCTCCCAGATCGCCTGGGGATCGGGGCGCACCAATACCTGCCGGTCCCAGCGCTCCAGCTTTTCGCCGCCGCCGCAGGCCAGCAGCTCATAATCCTTCCAATCCTTCGCGATCCACATACAGACGGGCCCTCCCCATAATAAATCAGTTTATTATACAATAGAAGTCCCCCATCGTCAACGCCGCAACTGTAAACATTTTTTCCGGCTTTACAGCGGCGCGGTTTTCGTTTACAATATACCGTAAGAAAGGCGGTGAGACCCATGCCCGCACGGCAGATGACCGTATGTTTTTCCGGCTACCGTCCGGAGAAGCTCCCCTGGGGCTATGACGAATGCGACCCCCGCTGCGCCCAGCTGAAGCAGCGCCTGCACCGGGCGGTCTGCGCCGCCTGTGACGACGGCTTCCGCCACTTCATCTGCGGCATGGCCCGCGGCGTGGACACCTACTGCGCCGAGATCGTCCTGGCCCTGCGTCCCCAGTACCCGGACCTGACGCTGGAGGCCGCCATCCCCTGCCCCAGCCAGTGCGGCGGCTGGACGCCGGACCAGCAGGCACGCTGGCACGCCATCGTGGACCGCTGCGACTTTGAAACGGTGGTCCAGGATCACTACGGCCCCGGCTGTATGCAGCGCCGCAACCGCTACATGGTGGACCACGCCGCCCGCCTCATCGCCGTGTTCGACGGCCAGGAGGGCGGCACCCGCCGCACGGTGGAATACGCCCTCCGTTCCGGCCTCGAGGTCGTCTACGTGGACGCGGAGTAGCCCCCAAACCTTCCCCCTGGAGGTCCGCGGTGTTGAATGACAGGCCGGTGGCCTGTCAGATCCGCGGACCGACCGACCCGCAGGGAGACAGGTAGCACGGCGAAGCCGTGACGGATGAGGTGTAGCCGCCGCAGCGGCGTAACCCCTCCAGTCCCAAAAAAGGGAGCACCCCTGCGGGGTGCTCCCTTTCCGTCGTTCTTTATCTCTTTTTCCCGTTGAGCGCCACCATGCCCGTCAGGGACAGGAGTGCCAGCGCGCCATACAGCGCCGCGCCGGGGTCGGCGGTCTTGGGGCTGCCCTTGGTGTCGTCGGTCTTGGTGTCGGTTGTGGGGTAGTAGTAATAGCCGCCGGAGGAGGGATTCTTCTCCCACTTGGCCGTGAGGGTCAGCGGGGCGATGACCGGGGTATTGAAATCATACGCGCCCGCGCCGTTTGCATCCTCCCAGCCGGTAAAGGTATACCCCGACTTGGTGGGATCATCAGTGGGTTTGGCCACCTTCTGGCCGCGGAGCACCTTTTCCTCTTTGGCCTGCGCACCGTTGTCTGAGTTGAATTTGACTGTCTCATAGGCGCCGTCATTGATCCTACCGCTGCCGGTCACTGTCCTGTAGAATGTACCGCCACGTATCTCGCCTGTGTTATTTACAGTCGAATGAAATTCGCCTCCCTCAATAATCGATCTGTCGTTTGTCACCGTATCATAGAAGGTTCCGCCATATATAGTACCGCCTTTGTTGGTCACAGGCACATTGAATGTCCCTTTTTCGATGTGGCCGACATTCTGTACCTCACCAATGGAAAACTTACCTCCGCTGATCGTTGCGCAATTCTCCACCTTTCCTTGGAATTCCCCGCCAGAGATTATCCCGGGAGAATCATTACTAACCTTCCCGGTAAATATTCCTTCGCTGATCGTGCTGCAATTACCTACCCAGCAGCTGACCGGAATCGTCGCATTCAAAGTGCCCTCATTGCAAATATCAACCATCTCTTTGTTATCGTTATGCCTGGACAGGCTTCTCACAATGCTGCCGCCATTCAAATTAAATATTCTCGCATTATGCACTCCGCCGCTGGCAGTAGTACTTCTGTATATACAATTCCTGATACAGCTGCTCCCACTCATAGTAAAGGTACCTGCATTGTATACACCGCCGCCGCATCTGGCATTACAACCCTCGATCAAGCTGCTGCCACTCATGGTGAACGTACCACCCGCAGCCACGTACACACCGCCGCCGTCAGAAAAGACATAGCACCCCTTGATGCTGCCGCCGTACATGTTGAAGGTGCATTGGTCCGATACATATACGCCGCCACCATTAGCATTATAGTCATTTCTAATTCCCACGATACTGCCGCCGTACATTTCGAGTTTACCCTTAAGGATTTTTATACCACACGGATTGATGATGCTGCTACCAGCATCGCCATAGATCACGCCACCTGTTACAGTCACTATACCATCGCCTGTGGCATTGTCAGCAGCTTTTGTCCATCCTGCTTCACCCGCATTAAATCTGTGCTGAAGGTTTCCCGTGTTGCTGTCGATCAACGTCAGTGTTGCGTCCGACCGTATTACAACCATGTCATATTCATACGTGTGCATTCGGGTCAGCATATGTCCGTCCATATCCAGCGTAACCGCTTTCTCAATATACAGCGACGAAGTAAGAGTAATATCCCGCGTCATCCTAACGGATTTGCCATCCGCCACAGCCTTTTTCAATGTTGTCTCGTCGGTCACCTCCGTAAACGTCTCCTGCGTTGTCCCAGAGTTTCTCTCCCCCTCGGCAGTGTCAGCCCAAGCGGTGCACACCAGGGGATTTGTTACATCCCCCGATGTAACAAAAGCTGCCCATATGGGCAGCGCGCATACCAATACCAGGGTCATCAGGATGGGGAGCAGTCGTCTCTTCATGGCGGTTCCTCCTTCTATGGCTCACATATTTCTCTCCCGGGCCTGTGTGCCGCAAAATTTCTTGTTGGGAAAGTTTTTTGGCGCGCAGGCTCTGTTGTACGACCATCTTACCAGAAAGTGTCGCGAAAGGCAACGGGAATATCCAGATGTTGGCATAACAAATCCGCGTACCAACCATTAGCCAAACTTATATCATCAAAGGACACGTCCTCGTTAGCCTTTCCCTTGAGGGCACCCCAGTGCGCGCCGCGAAGCAAGTGCCCTTGGGGTACACACTGGGGGTGTGCACAGCTGAAGGTGCCCCCGCAGGGGGCGGATGAGGTGTTCCACCCGCAGGCGGTACCCCCCATACCCGGCGGCGTCAGCCGCCACCTACCAAAGCCGCCCTCAGGGCGGCTTTGGCGCGATTTGATAATCGCCCATGCGTCCAACACACCAGCCCCTACCTCCACACCGCATCAGCGGCAGCGGCGCAAGAGGTACAAGCAATCCCCTGAACCGACAACGACACCCACCGTGCCCATTCCGCGAAATCAGCACCGTCAAATTTGCACTTACCCTCCCCGCGCAAGGAAGTCTTGAAACGTAGTTTCAAGTGGCGCTTTTGGTTACTTTTGTCGCCGGGGACAAAAGTAACTCGCGCTCGGGAGCGTGAAACTCTCCCCCCCCCCCCCCCCGCGCCCGCAGGCGCAGCATCTTCCGCCGCCGTGGCGGCGCCCCCAAAAAAACATAAAAAAGAGACCGCCTTGCGGTCTCTTTTTTATTACATTCTTCCGCTGATCCGCAGTCGGTTCAGCGCGCGGGCCAGGTTGCCCTGGGCCAGCTGGTACTCAGCCATGCTGCGCTTCTGCCGCAGCTCCTCCTCCGCCTCCCGGCGGGCCCGGAGCGCACGGTTCACGTCGATATCCTCCGGCCACTCCGCCGCGTCCAGCAGCAGAAGCACCCGGTCCCCGTCGATCTTGAACAGCCCCGGTGCCACCGCCGCCCGGCGGTGCTCGCCGTCCTCCGTCTCGAACCGCAGCTCGCCGGCGCACACCGCGCCCACAGCGTTGCTGTGGCCGGCCAGCACACCGTACTCGCCGTCCGTCACGGGGATGACCGCCGACACACACTTGCCCTGAAAGAAGGGCACGCTGGCCGCCAGCACGTCCAGTTGGAACACGGCCGCCATCACATACCGCCTTTCTTCAGCTCCTCGGCCTTGCGCTTCACGTCGTCAATGGTGCCCGCGTTGAAAAACGCCGCCTCGGGATACTCATCCATCGCGCCGGACAATATCTCCTTAAAGCCCCGCAGCGTCTCGTGCAGGGGCACGAACACGCCGGGTGCGCCGCTGAACTTCTCGGCCACATAGAAGGGCTGGGACAGGAACCGCTGGATACGGCGCGCCCGCGCCACGGTCTTCTTGTCCTCGTCGCTGAGCTCTTCCATACCCAGAATGGCGATGATGTCCTGCAGCTCCCGGTACTTCTGCAGCGTGGACTGCACCGCCCGGGCGATGTTGTAGTGCTCCTCGCCCACGATGTCCGGCTCCAGAATGCGGGAGGTGGACTCCAGCGGGTCCACGGCGGGATAAATACCCTGCTCCGCGATCTTACGGCTCAGCACCGTGGTAGCGTCCAGATGGGAGAACGTGGTGGCCGGCGCCGGGTCGGTCAGGTCGTCCGCAGGCACATACACCGCCTGCACGGAGGTAACAGACCCGTTCTTGGTGGAGGTGATGCGCTCCTGCAGTGCGCCCATCTCCCCCGCCAGCGTGGGCTGATAGCCCACGGCGGAGGGCATACGTCCCAGCAGTGTGGAAACCTCGCTGCCCGCCTGGACAAAACGGAAAATATTGTCGATAAACAGCAGCACGTCCTTGTGCTCCTGGTCGCGGAAGTACTCCGCCATGGTCAGTCCCGACAGCGCCACGCGCATACGCACGCCGGGGGACTCGTTCATCTGCCCGAAAACCAGCGCCGTCTTGTCGGACACGCCGGACTCGCGCATCTCACCCCACAGGTCGTTGCCCTCGCGGCTGCGCTCGCCCACGCCGGTGAAGATAGAGTAGCCGCCGTGCTCCATAGCCACATTGTGGATCAGCTCCTGGATCAGCACGGTCTTGCCCACGCCGGCGCCGCCGAACAGACCGATCTTGCCGCCCTTGGGATACGGCTCGATCAGGTCGATGACCTTGATGCCCGTCTCCAGAATATCCGCGGCGGGCATCTGCTCGGCGAAGGTCGGCGCGGCGCGGTGGATCTCCCACCGGGGCGCGTTCTCGTCCACCGGCGGCTCGCCGTCGATGGGATCGCCCAGCACGTTGAACATACGTCCCAGCGTCTTCTCTCCCACCGGCACCCGGATACCGTGTCCTGTGGCGGTGACGTTCAGCCCGCGGGCAAGTCCGTCGCTGCCTGCCATCATCACGCAGCGTACGGTCTTGTTCTCCAGGTGCTGCTCCACCTCCATGGTATAGCGCTGACCGTTCGCCTCCACGGTCAAGGCCTCATTGATGGCGGGCAGGCTCCCCTCCGGGAAGCGCACGTCGATAACGGGGCCGGAAATGCCCGTGATAGTACCTTGTTTCATTGAGGTCAGCCCTCCCTTTCTTTCTTGCTGCGCTGGGCGCGCTCACCGGCGGAGACCTCGGTGATCTCCTGGGTGATGGCCGCCTGGCGCGCCCGGTTGTACTGGACGGACAGGTCCTTCAGCAGCTCCTCCGCGTTCTGATCCGCCGCGTTCATGGCGGTCATGCGGGCGCTCTGCTCGCTGCAGAAGCTATCCACCAGCGCGCTGTAAATATAGCCGGTCAGGCAGCTGCGGGCGGCGTTGTCCAGCACCGCCCCTGCGGACGGCACGAACTCATACGCCTTATCCCCGGCGGCAGCCGCCGCGGCGGCGTGAAAGTGCTCCCGGTGCATCGGCAGTATCCTCTCCTGCCGCACCACAGCCTCCAGGCCGTTCTTCATGTCGGTATAGATGACCCATACCGCGCTGATCTTCCCCGCGTCAAACCGTTCCAGCAGCAGCTCCGCGATGTGCCGCGCCCGGTCCAGCGTAGGGTTCTGCGCCGTGTAGTGAAAGCTCTCCTCGATGGCGATCCCCCGCTGGCTGAACCAGCGCCGGCCGTACTCGCCCACCACATACAACGCCGCGTCGCCGTGGGCGGTCAGCAGCTGCTGCGCCTGCCGGATGGCGTTCTGGTTGTACGCGCCGGCCAGTCCCTTGTCCGCCGTGATCAGCAGGCACGCCGGCACGCCGGGCAGGGGCTTGGCATGGGGATCCACCGGATCCACATACCGGCTCTCTATGGTGCTGTCCGCGTTGAACACGCGGCCGATCTCCGTCTGCAATGCCTGGAAATAAGGCCGTGTGTTGTCCAGATCCTGCTTGGCCTTCCGCAGCTTCGCCTGGGAGATCAGATACATGGCGTGGGTGATCTTCTGGGTCTGCCGTACGCCTCCGATGCGCCGGCGGATCTCACTGGTGCTGGCCATGCGCTCACCGCCCGCCTGCGCGCTTGAATTTCTCCAGCGCCGTCTTTGCAAAGTCGTTGATCTGGCCCCGCAGCTCGTCATCCAGCGCCGCGCCCTGCTCCAGCTGTAGCATCAGGCTCTGCCGCTGCGCGGCGAACTCGCCCAGCAGGAAGTCCCGCAGGGCGCACACCTGCGCCACCGGCACCTGCTGATAGAGGTGCGCCATAGCCGTCACCAGCGTGACGATCTGCTGTCCCTGGCTCAGCGGAGCACTGCGCCCCTGCCGCAGGATATACATCAGGCTCTGGCCGTAGGCCAGCTGGCTCTTCGTCTCCTCGTCCAGGTCGCTGGAGAACTGGGTGAACACCTCCATCTCGCGGTACTGGGCCAGGTCCAGACGCAGGGTACCCACGGCCTTCTTCATGGCCTTGGTCTGGGCCGCGCCGCCCACACGGGACACGGACAGACCCACGTTCACCGCCGGCCGGTGGCCGGAGAAGAACAAGCTGCTCTCCAGAAAGATCTGGCCGTCGGTGATGGAGATAATATTGGTGGGGATGTAGGCCGACACGTCGCCCGCCTGGGTCTCCACGATGGGCAGGGCGGTCATGCTGCCGCCGCCGCGCTCGTCGCTGAGCCGCGCCGCGCGCTCCAGCAGACGGGAGTGCAGATAGAACACGTCGCCGGGATACGCCTCGCGTCCGGGGGACCGCCCCAGCAGCAGGCTCAGTGCGCGGTAGGCGATAGCGTGCTTGCTCAGATCGTCGTACACGATCAGCACGTCCTTGCCCCGGTTCATAAAGTATTCACCGATAGCCGCACCGGCATAGGGTGCGATATACTGCATGGACGCGGACTCGCCCGCGCCGGCGCACACGACGATGGTGTAGCGCATGGCGTCGTGCTTCCGCAGCAGTTCGGCGATCTGTGCCACGGAGCTGGCCTTCTGGCCGATGGCCACGTAGATGCAGATCATATCCTTCCCCTTCTGGTTCAGGATGGTGTCGATGGCGATAGCGGTCTTGCCGGTCTGGCGGTCGCCGATGATCAGCTCACGCTGTCCCCGACCAATGGGGAACATGGAGTCGATGGACAGAATGCCCGTCTGCATGGGGGTATTCACCGGCTGGCGGTCAATAATGCCGGGCGCCGGGCTCTCGATCATGCGGTATTCCTCCACCGGGATGTCTCCGCCGCCGTCAATGGGCGCGCCCAGAGCGTCCACCACGCGGCCGATCATGCCGTCGGACACACCGATACCGGCGGTCTTTCCGGTGCGGTACACCGCCGTGCCCTCGCTGACCTCCTCCACGCGGCCGAAGAGGATGCAGCCGATACGGCCGGAGCGCAGCTCCTGCACCATACCCCGGATGCCGCCCTCAAACAGCAGGATCTCGCCGTAGGTGGCGCCCTCCAGGCCCTCCACATAGGCGATCCCGTCCGCCACGGTCAGTACGCTGCCCACCTCGCGGGCGCATACCTCCGGCACCCAGCTCTTCACCGCGTCCCGGATCAGGGGGATGACGGAGCCCTCACTCTTCAGTCCGGTCAGCCGTTCCTTCAGCTGCTCCAGCCGGCCCTCCGCCGTCCAGTCGATGACCTCGCTGCCCAACTCGATGCGGAATCCGCCCTGTGCGGTGCGGTCCTCCTGCCAGACCAGCTCGACGGCCTTGCCGTACTTTTTCGACAGCACATCCTCCAGCTTCTCTTTCTGCGCGCTGTCCGGCGGACAAGCGCTGAGCAGTTTCGCCGTCAGGCGTGCATCAGTGTTCATTCTGTTCCTCCTTCGCGGCATTCACGAAGGCGTCATAGGCCTGGGCCGTCTGGGCGGCCATCAGCTTCTCCATGGCGTCCTCGGCAATGGCCACCGCCTCGCGGTTGGCCTCGGCCACGATCTTCTGGCGCTCGCTCTCGGCGGCGTCCTTGGCATCGGACAGGATCTTGTCCGCCTGCGCCTTGGCCGCGTCGCGCTGCTGCTGGGCAAAGGCCTCCGCCTCCTTGGCGGCGGCGACGCGCTTCTCCTCCAGCACGGCGTCAAAGTCCGCCTCCCGCTGGGCCATGGCGGCCTTCAGCGCCTCGGTGTCCTTCTCCCGGGCCACGGCGGCGGCTTCCATATCCGCATAGTGCTTCTCCCGCTTTTCCATAAAGCGCTTCACCGGCTTGAACAGCAGCAGATACAGGCCGCCCACCAGAATGGAGAAGTTGAAGAAGTGCAGCAATATCTGCTGCCAATCAATATTCAGAGGGATATTCATAGCGTCTCTCCCCGTTTCTTACAGCACAAAGATGATGAGGATGACCGTAAGCAGCGCGTAGATAACGACCGTTTCCAGGAACACCAGACCCAGCATCATGGTGGTGCGGATCTTGCCCTCGGCCTCCGGCTGGCGTGCGATGCCCTCGGCGGACTTGGCGATGGACATGCCCATGCCGATGGCGCCGCCGGCAGCGGCAATACCGATAGCGATAGCGGACGCAATGGCCTTGGCGCTCACGCCGCTGTCGGCGGTCTCCTCGGTCTGTGCGGTGGTATCAGTGGGCTCGGTATCCGCGAACGTGGTCACAGTCATCATAGCGGTCAGTGCCAGCACAAGGCACAGCACCAGGGCAAACGCTTTCTTGTTAAACAGCTTTTTCATGATTTCTCTTTCCTCCGTCAGTTATTTACCGTTTCAGCGGCTTGCATTTTCTTGTTCTTTTTCTTCTTGGGCGCGTGTTCATGCTTCTCCGTGGACTCTCCGTAGAACATGGAGGTCAGCGTGGTCAGCACGTAGGCCTGGATCAGTGCATGCAGCAGTGTGAACAGTACGGCAATGATGACCGGTACCACAAAGCTCATGGCAACGTAGTAGTACACCAGCTCCGTCACCAGCAGACCGCTGAGCAGTGCGCCGAACAGTCGGAAGCTCATGGACAGAGGCAGCGAGAAGTCCTTGAGGGCCTTGCCCGCGCCCTTGACCCCGTTGGCCACGATGCCGCCCACCAGAATGACGCCATAGGACAGGCAGCCCAGGGAGATGGCCGCATTCACGTCCGACAGCGGTGCGGGCAGCGCGATGGTGTGTCCGCCCGTGGTGATGGCCTGGAAGCCGAACAGCTCAAATAGCGTGCCCACGAAGATGTACACGCCTGCGCCGAAAATGTAGGCGCCCAGAAACTTGTTGCGATGCGGGCTGTTGCCCTTGGCCATCCCGTCGAACAGCCCTACCACGGTCTCCAGCGCCATCTGCAGCTTTCCCGGTACCATCTTGAACCGGGGGATAACGAACACCCGCAGCAGCACGGCTGCCAGCAGCAGTGCGCCCACCACCACCAGCGACGAGATGTACGCCGGGTTCACGTCCTTCAGCCCAAACAGGCTGATGCGGTTCGTCCCGTGGAGCACTGCATCACGCATGGCCTCCTGCACCGACTCCGACTTTCCGTGTCCGGGAGCCAGCAGAGAACCGGCCAGCAGAGCCGCCGTGATCAGCAGCCACCCCACAATGAACCTTGTTTTCTTCTTTTTTTCCATTCTTCTTTCACCTTTTGCATCCGGTAAAATTTTTGTGCCGCGTCGCGTCGTAAAACGGCAGAAGCGGCACGGCGCCGACCCCGCCCTTCCGATTTCTTGTCGAAATCTTAACGTGCGGTACCAGCATCTTGACACTTCTTTTTTATTATAATAAAAACCGTGTGCTAACACAAGCTTTTTTTCGCCGCATTGCCTCCAACATTCCGCAGAAACCGTCACATTTTTTATCACTCCCCCTTATCTGACAGTCCCACCGTCTTTTCCCCCGCTTTGCCGCCCCGGCCGCCCCGCAAAAAGCAGAGCGCCCCGCAGCAGCGGGGCGCTCTGTCGTCGTTATTTCCCGTTTCGTTTCTTGGCGAAGGCCGCTTTCTTCCGGGGCGACATCTTCCCCTTCTGCGCCGGCGGCTTCGCCGTGGGCGTCCCCCGCCGCCCCCGGTTGCCGGAGGCCTCCTTTTTCCGCCGCGGCTGTCTCTCCGGCCTCTCCGGCCTCTCCGGCCTCTCCGGCTTGACCGGCGGCTGACCGTAGGGCTCCCCTTTCCGCGGCCGGATCAGGCACTTCTTCTCGTACCCGATCAGGTCTGTCCGCCCCGTCTCCTCCAGGGCCTCCACCACCAGCGCCCGCTTCTCCGGCCGCGACCACTGTAAAAGCGCCCGCTGCATGGCCTTCTCCTTGGGATCCCTGGCCACATACACCTCCGACATATCCCGCGGGTCGATCCTCGTGTAGTACATACACGTGGACAGCGTCCCCGGCGTGGGATAGAAGTCCTGCACCTGCTCCGGCGTCCTGCCGTTCCTGTGCAGGAACTCCGCCAGCTCCACCGCGTCGCTGAGGGTACATCCCGGGTGGCTGGACATCAGATACGGCACCAGATACTGCTCCGTGCCGCCCTCCTCGTTCAGCTTCTGGTACTGCCGCCAGAACTTCAGAAACACGTCAAAGTGCGGCTTTCCCATGTAGTCCAGCACCGAGCTGACGCAGTGCTCCGGCGCCACCTTCAGCTGTCCCGAGATATGGTACTTCACCAGCTCCTTAAAGAACGACCTGTCCTTGTCCTGCAGCATATAGTCGTACCGGATGCCGCTGCGGACGAACACCCGCTTGATCCCCGGTATCTCCCGCATCCGCCGCAGCAGCTCCGTGTACTCCGAGTGGTCCGCGTCCAGGTTCGGGCACGGCTCCGGCGCCAGACAGCTGCGGTGTTTGCACATCCCGCACCGCTTCTGCTTCTGGCAGCTGGTGTGGCGGAAGTTGGCGCTTGGCCCGCCCACGTCGTGGATGTACCCCTTGAACCCCGGCTCGTGGGTCAGCAGCTCCGCCTCCTCCAGCACCGACTCGATGGACCGGCTGGTGACCATCCGCCCCTGATGGAAGGCCAGCGCACAGAAGTTGCACCCGCCGAAGCATCCCCGGTTGTGGGTGATGGAAAACTGTACCTCCTCGATGGCCGGTATGCCGTTCTTGTACATGGGATGCACCTGCCGGGTGTAGGGCAGGGCGTACAGCGCGTCCAGCTCCTCCCGCCGCAGCGGCCGCGCCGGCGGGTTCACCACCAGATACCGCCCCTCGCAGGGCTGCACCACCGCGCAGCCCCGGATGGGATCATGCTCGTCGTATTCGATCTTCGTCGCCCGGGCATAGGCCGCCTTGTCCGCGCATACCGCCTCATACCCCGGCGCGTCCGCCCTGTGGAACTTCAGCTCACCCACCTGGTCGGTGATGTACGCCGTCCCCGGTATATCCGTCAGCTCCGACGGCGGTGCCTTCCGCGCCAGACGCCGGGCGATCTCCGCCGTGGCGCTCTCGCCCATGCCGTATACCAGCAGGTCCGCCGGCGCGTCGAACAGTATGCTCCGCCGCACCTTGTCGTCCCAGTAGTCGTAGTGGGCGAACCGCCGCAGCGACGCCTCCAGCCCGCCGATAACGATGGGCACGTCCGGCCACGCCTCCCGCACCCGGTTGGCGTACACGATGGTGGGCCGGTCAGGCCGCTTGCCCATCTCTCCGCCCTCGCTGTACAGGTCGCGGGTCCGCCGCCGCTTGGCCACCGTGTAGTGGGCCACCATCGAGTCCAGGTTCCCCCCGCCGATCAGCACCCCGTACCGGGGCTTGCCCATGGCCCGGAAGTCCTCCGCTGAGTGCCAGTCCGGCTGGGGCAGTATCGCCACCCGATAACCCCTGCTCTCCAGCAGCCGCGCGATCAGTGTGGTGCCGAAGCTGGGGTGGTCGATATACCCGTCCGCCGTCACCACAAGAAAGTCATAGTAATACCAGCCCCGGTCGATCATCTCCTCCCGGCTCACCGGCAGAAATTCCATTCCCTTTTCCATGTGTTTTCACTCCCAACTTCCATCCTATCTTCGTCCCCCCTCCCGTCCGCAGGCGTCAGCCTTCCCCCTGACGAGGTCACAGGGAGACGGGTGCCCGGGCCGCACAAGCCCAAGCATTCCCCCTTGATGGGTTCGCGGTGTTGAATGGCACGCCTCCGTTAGCCTTCCCTCTTGATGAGTTCGCGGTGTTGAATGACACGCCTCCGTCAGCCTTCCCCTTGAGGGGTTCGCGGTGGGAGTGGCGCACTCCCAAGCCTTCCCCTTGAGGGGTTCGCGGCGTTGAATGACACGCCGGTGGCGTGTCAGATCCGCGAACCGACCGACCCGCAGGGAGACAGGTGCCCCCGAAGGGGGCGGATGAGGTGTCGCCGCGCAGCGGCGTAAAACGCCCTCGTCCCGCCCGCAGCCAGCGCGGGGGCTATTTCGCGCCCCAGCGCGAGCTACTTTTGTCTGCGGTGACAAAAGTAGCCAAAAGCACCGCTTAGACC
>ERZ840517.1726-NODE-1726-length-22275-cov-3.552250_pt1 | contig 22275 bp, 17 predicted proteins | sample MGYA00519876_ERZ840517 | MGnify/ENA primary metagenome ERZ840517 (study PRJEB31850, sample SAMEA3708882) | human gut metagenome | biome: human gut; feature: human-associated habitat; material: faeces | place: China | collected 2014 ... | reverse complement strand
TCCCGCGAAGGGAGCGACGGAGGTGGAAGAATGGTAGCACCGTTTGATGCAATTTCAATCCACGCTCCCGCAAAGGGAGCGACTCGTGAGGGCATAGAGTTTCCGCATCTTCTCGTAATTTCAATCCACGCTCCCGCGAAGGGAGCGACCGGTCGCGCTGGCGCTTGAGTCCGGTCTGCGAGGATTTCAATCCACGCTCCCGCGAAGGGAGCGACGGCAGCGGTGCACCGTCTTTCAGCACAGCCGCCGATTTCAATCCACGCTCCCGCGAAGGGAGCGACGCGATTACCTCGTATTCCTCGAGGACGCAGCGCGCATTTCAATCCACGCTCCCGCGAAGGGAGCGACGGCGGCAAATGATTATGGTCACTTTGACCGTCCCATTTCAATCCACGCTCCCGCGAAGGGAGCGACCCAGTCTGCCGTCATGCTTGACCGCACCCTGCCAATTTCAATCCACGCTCCCGCGAAGGGAGCGACTAGGCATTCAGCTGTGCCTTGTAGTCGGTGAGATTTCAATCCACGCTCCCGCGAAGGGAGCGACCACCGTACCGACCAGCAATCCAGCATAAGCAACAATTTCAATCCACGCTCCCGCGAAGGGAGCGACGATCAACCTTAAAATACTGAGTATCTAACTTCACACGATTTCAATCCACGCTCCCGCGAAGGGAGCGACACTTCATTCTTCTCCCGGTGTCGCCACAGGTACTTATTTCAATCCACGCTCCCGTGAAGGGAGCGACTGTACATTGTACTCGTCTGGATCTGGCACTTGATGATATTTCAATCCACGCTCCCGTGAAGGGAGCGACCTGTTTGAAAGGTGGTAAAACAATGAAAATCAAGATTTCAATCCACGCTCCCGTGAAGGGAGCGACACCGGCAGGGCAAGTCCGTTGCGGATATCTCGGATTTCAATCCACGCTCCCGCGAAGGGAGCGACGCGCTGTTACCAGCAGCAGCATCTCCATCGAGAGCATTTCAATCCACGCTCCCGCGAAGGGAGCGACAAAGGCGATTGAGGAGCAGCTCGCGGAGCTTCTATTTCAATCCACGCTCCCGCGAAGGGAGCGACGGCAAGCGGTGAGGTCTGGCGCGGCCCATGCAGAATTTCAATCCACGCTCCCGCGAAGGGAGCGACGATAGCTTTTGCCGCTGCCAGGCGTACCGCTATATTTCAATCCACGCTCCCGCGAAGGGAGCGACGCGTAACCTCTCCACGCTTATAGCAGTAGTCCTCCACATTTCAATCCACGCTCCCGCGAAGGGAGCGACAACACTTGTTTGCAACGGCCTGGGCGCGTGAGTTTGCATTTCAATCCACGCTCCCGCGAAGGGAGCGACACGCAAGTATTACGCCAAACGCTATTGTGCAGCATTTCAATCCACGCTCCCGCGAAGGGAGCGACACGCCGAGCAGAAAGGACTACTACATCAGATGTATTTCAATCCACGCTCCCGCGAAGGGAGCGACGTTAGCCATTGGAATCATCCTTTAGCGTCATGTATTTCAATCCACGCTCCCGCGAAGGGAGCGACCGGAATGACGTTATACACAAATTCCGCCGAAAGGATTTCAATCCACGCTCCCGCGAAGGGAGCGACGTTGACCGGCAGATCCGGTGTTGTGTTGAGTACGAATTTCAATCCACGCTCCCGCGAAGGGAGCGACAAGAGCTATACGGCCTGCCGCCGGACTCATGCCATTTCAATCCACGCTCCCGCGAAGGGAGCGACATTCAAACCGTGCCGTTATCCGCTTACCTTGCAACGATTTCAATCCACGCTCCCGCGAAGGGAGCGACCTTAAAATAATGCGTGTCCAATTTTATCCGAAAGTATTTCAATCCACGCTCCCGCGAAGGGAGCGACGCGCTTGCCGCCCATATCCGCGCCATTCTGACGGAATTTCAATCCACGCTCCCGCGAAGGGAGCGACCCTGCTGTATGTCACCGACATTCCAGAGGAGTAAAATTTCAATCCACGCTCCCGCGAAGGGAGCGACACAAGCGAATTCAGCTTTTGCGCCGATTCCGAATTTCAATCCACGCTCCCGCGAAGGGAGCGACAGCAAAAATCACCAAGACTATTCCCAATGATCTTCGCAAAATAAACAATTACAATAACAGTTTTACACAGATTTGTGCAAAACACAACTGCAAATTTGACATCCGATAAAAGTATTGGATATATCCTATCGGAAATTCCGGTGCGAAGCGCCGACGCTTTTCGGTTCGCTTACACTTCGCACCGCCTTACACCATGAGCACGCCTTCCGGCTCATAGCCGCGTTTCGTGCCGAAATGCTCAATCTTATTCTCATACTTGCTGCCGAGATAGTAAAATCGCAGACTGTCCAGTTCATCATCCATAATGGAGCACAGCTTCTGCTGCAGCATACGGCACTGAGCCGCGTCAATCAGGCATTCAAACACGGAATTCTGCACACGCTGTCCATAATTGACACACTGCCTGGCAATTTGCCGCAGGCGTTTGCGCCCGGCGGCTGTTTCGGTGTTGACGTCATAAGTAATCAAAACCAGCATATTCGGCACCTCATTTCCACAAAAACGGCGGATAATCGTCCAGATCGCCGCGCAAATAGCGCGCCAACAGCAGTGCCTGCGCGTAGGGCACCATACCCCAAGACAGCTTTTCCTCAAGGTATGGGTGACGAATTTCCTCGCGCTTTTTCTCCTGCCAGCCCTGTAAAAAGGTTTTGCGGGCGTTCTCTGAGAGATAAACCGCACCGTTCTCCTGCACCTCAAAATCCTTCGCGGAAAACCTGCCGAGATTGACAGCCGAAAGCACAAAACGGTCTGCAAAGCACGGCCGAAGTTCTTCCATCAAATCGGCGGCAAGAGACTGCCGGCCCGGACGGTCGGTGTGCAGAAAACCGACATAGCTGTCCAGTCCGACGGCTTCCAGCGCAGCGGCGCAGTCGTTCGCCAACAGGGAATAGGCGAACGACAGCAGTGCGTTGCATGGGTCGAGCGGTGGACGGCGCGAGCGTCCGGTGAATGAAAACACGTCTTTGTGGTTGAGAATCAACCGGTCGAATACATCGAAATAGATGGCCGCACCTGCGCCCTCCAGTCCGCGCAGAGAGCCTGAATCAGTCTCTGCCTGCACCTGCGGCAGCAGCGCTTTCAGCTTGGCGGAGGCGGCTTTGAGCGTTTCCGTGTCCACGCGCATGGCGTGGTCACGGCAGGTGCGTTCAATGCTCCACCGCGCGTTGTAAATCTTGCCGAACACCATCATGCGGGCAATACGGCAGGCTTGTGGTGGGTCATCCGCCGTACGGTATTGTGTGCGTCGAAGCAATACATTACCGTTGCTCACGCCGCAGGTTCGCGCCAGAAACCGCCCGCGCGGTGTGCAGAACGACAAGCTTACATCTCGCTTTGCACATGCGCCCATGAGTGCCGGAGACGCGCCTGCATAGCTGAAGCTGATAATTCCGGCGAGGGCATGGAGCGGGAAACGAGCCGTTATCTGCTTCTCGCGGTTGACGACAACATTTTCGCCATCGAGCGTTAAGTATGCGTCCTCTGAGGTGACAAACAGCGTGTTAAGCAGCTTTTTCATTCCTCCATCGCTCCTTTCAGGTAGCCGGAGACAGGTTTCGCCTTCATCAGCTCGGGCAAACACAATTCCTTGAGCGAGCAGACCGAGCAGCCTTTCTGCGGTTTTACCTTAGGCGTGCAGCCGCGCCGCAGATAGTCGTGCATTTCGGCAAGGCTGTCGCGTACACGCTGCCGCAGTTCGTCTGTAAATGCAACCGGCATCCGTCGGCGCGGCTCACCGTAGAACAGCGCACCGTCGGAAATCTGACAGCACAGCATTTCCTCGAGACACATCGCCTGAGCGCACAGCTGCAGCTCGTCCGCGTCGTGCGGCTTGGGCTTGCCGCGCTTGTATTCGATTGGAAACGGCGACCACAGTCCGTCTCGTCCCTGCAGGGCAACGCCGTTTTCCGAGCGATGAAATTCCACCACATCGCATTCACCGGACACACCGAGTACCGCAGAATGGATACGCATGGCACGAACAATCAGCAGGTCGCCGCGGCTTTCCGTGCCGCCGCCGTGCGCTTTCTCGTGCAGAATCGAGCCGTCCACCGTGCGGTAATTCTCTGCCCACTGGTGCTCCACATGGATGAGCGCCCACTGCTGACGGCAGAATGCGAAGTGCTGCAAACCGGAGAGCTGGAGGAAATCCTCCTCAGCGTAGATTACCCCAGCACCTTGCAGGTCACGCCGTCCGGCAGGTTGGCTTCGTCAACCGTGATGGTGTAGTCCGTGTACGCACGCGGCGCAATCACGCCTTCGTTGTGCTCGGCATGAACCAGATCAAACAGCTTGTGCGAGGGTGCGTTGCCAAGCTCGGAATCATGCTTGAACACAATCAGCTGGCGTACAGCCATCTTGCCGCGAGCAGCCGAATGGTCGTTCTCGAACATGTTGATGATTGCTGTCCACAGCAGTTCAAGGTCATCCTCAGAGAATCCGGTCGTCTTGCGGGCGAGGTTGGCAGAAACATAGCCTTCCGCACGGTACAGACCGTAAGGCACGATGTATTTGCGGCCCATTTCGGTGCCCTTTTTCTCCGCGTCAGCCTCGGTGGTGATGGCAACACGCGTGATGGTGACTTCCTGCGGCACAATGGGATCCACACTGCGGGCAAAGCCAAGCTGTACCGGACCGCGCACCTGTCCGCAGTTGAGCGCACCCTTGACAAAGGTGGTCATAACCGCACCGAATGTGCGAATGTCGTAGAAATTCTGGCACATAAAGTCACACAGCTTGCTGTCAAGCTGATCGTCCTTCTTCTTTGCATCCTTGAGCTTGTCCGGCGCTACGCCGACATAAGCGCAGGCTTCCGCATCGCTGCGGTTGAGCGGTACACTGTCCTTAACGTAAATGCGGTAGCCGGATTCGCCTTCCTTGGCCATCTCTACATAGTTGCGGATTTTGCGCTTGAGGCATACATCGGTCACCAGACCGTAGCCGGTTTCCGGATCGATACGCGGCATGTTGCCCGCATCCGGATCGCCGTTCGGATTGCCGTTTTCCACGTCGAAAAAGATTACAAATTCATAGCGGTTTTTGATGGGTTCCATTTACTTGTCCTCCTTTACTTTGCGATGGTAGTATCCAAGATAAAAACAGGTGGTTTCTTCGGGGTTATAGCGAGAAGGAAGCGTCTCGGTCAGCAGAGAGAGCAGATGTTCCTTTTCGTTCTGCAATTTAACGGCGTAATTGTGCTTATTGCGCATCAGTTTTTTTATATGGTACTCACTAAGCGGAATAATTTTATTAAATGCAGTTTTAGGAGTGGAGCCGGCCGCACGAAAATAACTGTCCTTAATACTGCGGTTGATTTGATAATCTACAGATGCAAGCTGAATCTGTTCGAGGACATAAAATAACTGTCCCAGAACGTAGGGCTGGTAGGTGCAGTCTTCATTTAATTGCATATAAGCCACCTCTTGTAAAGTAGGATGATTTTTGTAATTTCGCCTTAAATACGCCTTCAAAATTGCGGCACGCCGCCAGTTTACCTCAGAATCTGCGCGGATACGGAGCATAACACCATTCAGCAGTGCCGCCGGATAACGGTCGTTGTTCCAGACAGCACGGGCAGTCGCACCGGCCATAACCGGACTCGGCTTTTTGTCGCGGGCACTCTGGTTGACGGTTTCGGCAAGCAGCTGCCACAGCGGCAGGAATCCGGTCGGCGCCTTCGCCGGACGCTTGATTTTCAGACGTTCATAGTGCGCGTTGACGTTCTTCATCAATTCACCAAACGTGTTTTTATAGAAGAATCGCACACTCAGACGCGCGGCATTCGGTGCCAGACCGAGAATGTAGAACGCACGTTCAGGATCAAGATTTAATTCCTGACACGGTTCGCTGTCTGCAAGGTGTTTGAGCGCAGCGGATAAGTCATTATCCGACCAGCTTTGCGTGTTATTGCCCATAAGGCAGCTGAAAAAATCAGTATACTGCGGTTCTGCAGTCTCCGCCCAGCAAACGACGGTGGTGTCACCGATGTACTGCGTATGCTCGCGGTCAGCCAGCAGGTGATTGAGCGCCGTCGTATAAGCAAATGCAGCGTGCCTGCCAACAGGTGCGTTGTAGTTCTGCTCGTGACCGTAGGAACAGAAGGCGGGGGCGTTGAACGATACAAGTGCGGCTCCGCTGGATTGTGCATCACGTACACCCTTGATGGCGGGATGAACGGCGGCAATCTCATCCAGTTCGCCGGTGACAAGACATTGCTGTTTGGGTGCATCGGAGTCACCGTCGTAATGTGCCTGCCATGCAGCGCAGATGGCTGGATCATCTGCCGGATACTGTCCGTTCACATAAAATACCAGATTGGCACCGGCAATGATTTTGTCGTAATCATCGACAAGAGCAGGGTGCTGTGCAGCTTCGGCAGGCTGCCATGTATCAAAGAAGGAGAGAATTGCGTGTGCGGCAGGAGAGTCCACATTGTCTAACAGCTTGCGGTGCAGCTCGGCGGCGGCGTGAAAGCATTGCAGACTGCGCTCCGGTTTGCCTTTTGCGTCTACGCCAAGCAGATATGCCGAATTATCCCACATAAAGTTGGACGTGACACCGGAAGAACGCTTGACTGCCGCCGGCAGACGAATATCCTCACGCGGACGGAGCACTTTCTTTTTGCCTGCCTCTGCTTCGTGCAGCAGCGGAATAACCTGGGCGAGTTCACCGTTTTCCCGCAGCTGGAGCGCATAACTGATTTTCGGTCTGCCCCAGCCGGGCGCATCAATTTCACCGCGGGCATTGAGGGCATCGTAATATTGCGTCAGCGCCTGCAAAATCATTTGACCACCTCCGCACTGTGAATCGGGGGAACCTCCATGACACCGTCTATCAGCTTGGCGCGGAAGAACATCGGTGTGATATTGGCGGGATCGCTGTAATCCATGTCGAGCAGCATCCAGCCGAGATCGTGCTCACCAAGCAGTTTCTCCGGACAAGGCGGAAGTTGTTCACAAAGCCCAAACTTTACCGGAAATTCCCGTGTGCCGAAGTAGGGCATGCTGTAGCACTGTCCGCGGCGCAGACGGCGTTTCATAATGTCCTGAAACTTGCCGGGATTGTCGGTCGGCGCAGCCTTGTCGGTCATTTCAAAGTGCGCTTCGATGACATAGTGGACATCACGCAGTACCATTGCGGCACGCTGCTGAATGCTTTCTGATGCAGCAAGATACAGCTCACCCTTGGGTTTGGCGATCCATGCTTTGACTGTGCGGGCGTTGATGGTGTCCTTCACCTCATTTCGGCGGATGTTGGTGAAGTGAATCGGCGCACAGACATGAATGCGGTCGATGATCCACCGGAGGCCGGGGTGCCAGTAAATGCTTTCCAGCAACCCGCGCGCCGCCGAGGGTGTCATGCAGTCATAGCTGACGCGTTCGGTCTTCATTTCGGGTCTGCTGAATAGAGCGTATGGTCCGCTGACTTCTACCTTAATGGACATTGAATATTTCCCCTCCTTTACGAAGCCTTGTCGCTCACAATTTAGGAATAAACAGAGAACAAGATGTGCGACAGGGCTTCAAAATAAATTACAAAACTGGAAAATAGCGCTCCTGTTCTGTTAAGCCTATCATACACTGTTTTGAAGATAATGTCAATAACTATTTTCTTCATTGTAAATTAAACGAAATGATTCGATATGTCTTGGAGTTTTGAATGGAAGCTCATAATTACAGACATTTGACAATAGTGCAATATTTTGATATATTTTAGCTGTCACCGATAACAAAACGGTGTGGGTAGAAATACTGTAAATTATACGCTGTACGCGGGGAAGCGCGGGAGAATGTTACCACATTCTCCCGTTTTCCTTTTTACGCGAAAAATTACCCGAAAAACGCCTGACCGCTGTCGGCCTTGAGCGACAGACCGGTTTTCTCATCATACAGCGACAGATTGCACAGAATAGCACTGCGGTCGTCCAGAGCATTGGTTTCATCGGCGGTTTGAAGCGCACCGGCGTCATACAGTGCCTGAAAATGCGCATCATACACCTGCACAGCATACTGCCCAAGCTGCCGATACAGCTTTTTAGAGCACGCACCATCGCAAAGCCGCTCGATGAGTTCAGAACCGTCCTTCCACGGAATATAAACTGTGCGTGTGTCGTTGTCGATCATGTGAAAATTCTCGGCAATCGTGCGGAACGGATACAGAGAGCCGCCGCGTCCACGCTCAAACGCGTCGATCACGCCGATTTTATCAATCGCGGAACCGTTCAGCGTACGCAGTTCGCGGAAATAGTTCTCCATTGTCTGCGGAGAAGCGGGATCGGCATTGTTATCCAGCGCAGTATTTGTCGCACCGATGGCTTGTCCAAACAGCGGCGGAGCCTTCTCCGTGCGGCGGAAAATGGTAACGATGCTGTCCTCTGCGGTACGCTTGCCCTCACGGTTGCAGCGTCCGGCGGCCTGCAGAATGGAATCCAGACCCGCCAGTTCACGATAAACGGAGGGGAAATCTATGTCAACACCGGCTTCAACAAGAGAAGTCGATACGACACGGCAGGGCAAACCGTCATTCAGTCGGCGTCGGATTTCCTCGAGCACCGAACGGCGATGCTTCGGCACCATCAGTGTGGACAGATGGAAACTGCCTTCCTCCGGCAATTTCAAGAAAATGGACTGCGCCGCTTTGCGGGAATTGACGATGCAGAGAACCTGCTCATGTGCGCACAGCAATTCGGCGAGTGCGTCATCCTCGAGGACACCGACTTGCCGGAACGTTACACGGCGGAATTTGTCAAAATAGAACGGAATCTCCGGACAAATCTCGGAAACCGCATGCGACGGTGCGAATCGCTGAATCAAATCGCCGAGTACCGGCTGGGTAGCCGTACACAGCACGGCAGTTGCGCCGAACTGCTCTACCAGAGCGCCGATGGCTGCAACGCACGGCATCAGATGGCACAGCGGAAGCATTTGCGCTTCATCGAAAATAATCACGCTGTTCGCCAGATTGTGCAGCTTGCGGCACTGTGAGGAACGGTTAGCGTACATCGACTCGAAAAACTGAACGGCGGTTGTGATAACGAGCGGGCTGTCCCAGTTTTCGGCGGCCAGTGCCTTGGAATCGGGATTGCCGTTTTCCTCATCGTTCTCGAACTGTACACCGGAGTGATGCTCGAGTACGTTCTCATCGCCTAAAATACCGCGGAAAACATCGGCATTCTGCTCGATGATGGAGGTGTACGGTACAACATAAATCACACGTTTCATACCGTGCTCAACGGCGTGATGCAGCGCAAATGCGAGAGAACTGGTCGTTTTACCGCCGCCGGTCGGAACCGTAAGCGTGTAAATGCCCTTGGGATTGGCTGCGACGGAAACGCACGCCTGCAAGATCTGCTGACGCAGCTTGTTCAGCGAGGAAGTCGGGTTGTCCCATTCGTTTAGCTTGGCCTGTAAGCGGGTGAGCAGGGTTTCGAGCGAATCTCCGATGCCGCGCGGCATATCGCCTTTCATGAATCGCTCGGTATCCAGATAATCCGCGTCCACCAGACAGGAGTACAGCATGCGCGTGCGGAATGACTCGGAAAGCGACGGCTTGGTGACCGGACGCTGCGGCAGGCGTACCGGCGGAATGGGGTAACCCGGGTCGAGCGGCGGAATAGCGGGAGTGCCCCACTTTTTTATTCTGCCGGTGAAGGTGGGCGTGCCTTCCGGGTCATTTGCGCTGCCTAAATCCGGCAAACCGCTGTGATGCCCCATGACACAAGCGGCTAAGAGCAGATTGTTTGACAACATGATGTTTCGTGCACCGGCGGTTGCATGATCGACCTTTGGACCATTATCCAGAAGACGATGCTGAAATGCGGCAGTTGCTTTGCCGTCATCATGGTGAACACCGGCCTCGTGACCTTCAGCTTGTGCACCGAATGCTTCGGCAAACTGCCCGCAGAGCGTGCCGACACCGCGCTCGTGATCGGAGAGAAGCTGATATTCTGTACGTTCAACGCCGTTTTCATTGATCGGACGGGTGTGTGCATAGAATTTTTTATCCATAGCGATCACCTTCTATTGAATTGTTATATACAGTATATAACAGTTAAAGTCCGATAAAAAGTACAACACCCAATATACCTGCCAAGAAGACCGCCTTTAATTACAGCAAACTGCTGAAAATATCGGTCAAATCCCATAGATTTTGTTGGCTTGATTTGTACAAAACTGGCAAAACCGCCAGAAAACGAAATTCCCACAATTCCGAGGTTGACACTGGGGATTGACTGTGCTATTCTATAACCAACAAATCCAGTAAGGAATCGGAAAGGAGCGAGCAAAATGTTCATCGTAAACGCACGAATGTCGGGTCGAATGTGTATGAACATGCTGTATTATGCTCAGATGCTGCCTGACCGACAGAATACGAAATTACTTTGAATCGTCTTGCTTGACGCTGCGCGTTCTTGCGGATTCATTGCATTTTCTGAAGCGGGGAGCTGCGAGCTTCCCGCTTTTTTTGCGCATTTAAGAGGAATAAGGAGGAATTTTCTTGATAAAATTGTCACATATCTCGAAGGAGTTTGTGAGCGGCAAGCGAACCGTTCATGCGGTGCAGGATGTTTCGCTGACGATTGACAGGGGCGAAATTTTCGGTATGATCGGCTTTTCCGGTGCGGGTAAATCGACGTTGGTGCGCTGCATCAATCTGCTCGAGCGGCCGACCTCCGGCAAGGTGATCGTAGATGGTCAGGATATGCTATCGCTCTCGGCAAAGGAGCTGCGGCAGGCCCGCAAGAAGATTGGCATGATCTTTCAGCACTTCAACCTGATGCCATCGCGCACCGTAGCCGGCAACGTAGCGTATCCGCTGCGCGGCAGCGGCCTTTCCAAACAGCAGATCGAGGAAAAAGTACAGCGGTTGCTTGATCTGGTCGGCATCGGTGATAAGGCGGAGGCGTATCCCAAGCAGCTGTCCGGCGGTCAGAAACAGCGTGTAGCAATCGCTCGCGCACTGGCAAACGACCCGAATGTGCTGCTCTGCGATGAGGCTACCTCGGCACTCGATCCGCAGACCACCAAGGCGATTCTGCAGCTGCTCAAGCACCTGAACGAAACCCTCGGCATCACGGTCGTTATCATCACCCATGAAATGGCGGTCGTCAAGGAGATCTGCCACCGCGTAGCCGTTATGGAGCACGGCAAGGTGGTCGAATCCGGCGAGGTGTTCAACATTTTCGCCAACCCGAGAGAGGACATCACCAAGAACTTCATCCACACGACCTCCAATCTCCGCAAGATCGAAGAACTCATCGCGGAGGATTCGCCGGTCGTCAAGCTGAATCCGGGTGAACTGATCGTGCGCTTGAGCTACATTCAGCGCAACGTATCCGAGCCGCTCATCTCGACGGTATCGCGCAAATTCGACATTGTGCTCAACATCATCTTTTCCGATATTGCCGTCGTGCAGAATGCACCGATTGGCGGCACGGTAGCCATCATCAGCGGCGGCCGCGATCAAATCACACAGGCAATCGCCTATCTCAGTGAGAAAAACGTAGGAGTGGAGGTCATCAAGGATGCAAGAGTTTCTGAATAACATCATTCCGAACGTGATGGCAAAGCTGCCGGACTTCTATGCAGCCATCGGCGACACGCTGCTCATGGTGGTCTGGTCGGGTGCGATCTCGTTCGTGCTCGGTCTGACACTGGGCGTGCTGATCACGGTCACCAAGCAGGGCGGCATTCTGGAAAACAAAATCGTCTATCAGATCCTGGACAAGCTGGTCAGCCTGTTCCGTTCCATCCCGTTCATCATCCTGCTGACGTGGGTAATGCCGGTCTCCCGTGCAATCATGGGTACGGCAATCTATGTTCGGGGTGCAATCGTTCCGCTGGTATTCGGTGCGGTGCCGTTCTTCACCCGTCAGGTGGAGAGCGCCCTCGCAGAGCTGGACGGCGGCCTCGTCGAAGCGGCGCTCTCGATGGGCTCCACGCCGCTGGAGATCATCTTCCGCGTTTACCTGAAGGAAAGCGTTGCCGCCATCGCGCGCGGCACAACCATCACGGCGATCAGCCTGCTCAACCTGACCGCAATGGCCGGTGTCGTCGGTGCCGGCGGTCTGGGCGACTTCGCCATCCGTTACGGCCACGACCGCAACATGCTGGACGTTACCAACGTCACTGTGCTGGTCCTCGTCATCATTGTTTGTATTATGGAGTTCGTTGGCGGCAAGGTCGTCAAGAAGAACACGCATTAAGGAGTGTCTGACATGAGTATTTCCAATCGCAAAGTTGTTATTGTCGGTGCAGGCCATGTCGGCTCCCATGTCGGCTACGCACTGATTTCGCAGAGTTTGGCAGACGAGATTGTCTACATTGACTCCGATCACGCCAAGGCAGTTGCACAGGCGTTCGACCTGACCGATGCGACCAATTACCTTCCGGTTCGCACCAAGGTCACCGCGGGTGACTACAGCGATGCCAAGGACGCACAGATTATGATCATCTCGGCGGGCCCGCTGCCGACCGGCAATCAGACCCGTATGGATACGCTGGGTCAGACCATCGCCATCCTGAAAGATGTAACAAAATCCATCAAAGAATCCGGTTTTGACGGCATTATCGTCAATATCTCCAATCCAGCGGACGTTATCACGCATTACATCCAGCACACGCTGAACTGGGCGCCGGAACGCATTTTCTCTACCAGCACTACGCTGGATTCCGCAAGACTGCGCCGCGCGATCGCGCAGGAGATCGGCATTGACCAGAAATCTATCACCGCTTATGCGCTCGGCGAGCACGGCGAAAGCCAGATGGTCGCATGGTCGGCTGTCACCATCGCGGGCAAGCCGCTCAGCCAGTGGCAGGCGGAGTATCCGGACACGTTCGGCAGGCTCGACCTCGATGCACTGGCCGATGCGGGCCGCGAGGGCGGCTGGACCATCCTGCGCGGCAAGCAGTGTACGGAGTTCGGCATCGGTGCTTCCGCCGCAGAAGTCGTTCGCGCCATTTTTTACAACGAGAACCGCGTTCTTTCGGTTTCTGTTCTGCTGAACGGCAAGTATGGTCAGCACGATGTGTACGCCAGCGTGCCTGCTATCGTGGGTCGCGACGGCATCGCAGAGATCATCGAGCTGCACCTGACTCCCGAGGAGCAGGAGAAGTTCAACGCATCCTGCAAGACCATGAGCGAGAATTATCAGCTGTCGCTCACTCTCTAACATCAGTTCATTAAAAAGTTCACATAGAGGCAATACCGCACAATTGAACAAGAGTGATTTGCGAGTAAATTTTGCGTGCTGATGCGGCGTGTTTTTGCAGCAATACTTTGTGTATTGCAAAAAATCACAACAAAATCAGCGCACAAAATTTCCGCAAAGCACCGCAGTTTAATTGTGGGGTATTGCCTCCCCAAAAACGGAGGTAATCCCAATGAAGCTCAAAAGAATCATCGCCCTGTCCCTGTCCGCAGCAACCCTCGCCCTGTCTCTGACCGCCTGCGGCGGCTCGAGCAGCGCAGCTTCCGATAATGCACAGGCATCCGACAGCAATTCCGGCGATGCCGTAACCGTAAAGCTCGGCGTAGTCGGCAGCATCTACGAGGATCTGTGGACCCCGGCTAAGGAAAAGCTGGCTGACGAGGGCATCGACCTTGAGTTCGTACAGTTCTCGGACTACGTTACCCCGAACAACGCACTCGCTAACGGCGAAATCGACCTGAACGCATTCCAGCACCGTATTTACCTGCAGAGCGAGATCGACAACTACGGCTACGAGATCGAGAATATCGGCAACACCTTTATCATCCCGCTGAACCTGTACTCCGACAAGGTTAAGTCGGTTGATGAGCTTAGGGACGGCGACACCGTAGCCATTCCGGACGATGTAACCAACGGCGGCCGCGCCCTCAAGGTTCTGGAAGCAGCTGGCCTGATCAAGCTGAAGGACAGCGCAGACTTCAACCCGACCATCGACGACATCGAGACCTACAACACCAAGATCACCATCGAGGAGCTGAAGGCAAACGTTATCCCGTCCACGCTGGCTGACGTTACCGCAGCTGTTGTAAACGGCAACTACGCACTGGATTTCGGCCTTAAGACCGAGGACGCCATCTACAAGGATGATCAGCTGGACATCGAGGAGTACTGGAACCTGATTGCGGCACGTTCCTCTGACCTCGAGGATGCGGACAAGCTGGAGACCTACAAGAAGGTCGTAGCAGCGTTCCAGTCCGATGAGACCGAGAAGGTATTCAACGACCAGTTCGGCGGCTACTTCATCAAGGCAGGCTGGGATCAGGATCTGCTGGCAGACAAGTAATTCATAATTATTCCTAATGCCGTCGGAAATAACCGGCGGCATTTTCGGCAGGGAGGAAACAGTAATGCAGATCAACAAACAGGCGCTGCAGGAGATCATTCCGGACAGCGAACGCCTGCTTTTCGAGGAAAATATTCCGGCGGAGTACCTGAGCGACGCGCTCGGCCGCCGCACCGGCACGGCAGACGCGCTTGTGTTCGCGCGCTCGACCGAGGAGGTCAGCGGCGTGCTCCGGTACGCCAACGAAAACGCCATCCCGGTCACGCCGCGCGGCGCGGGCACCAATCTGGTAGGCTCGACAATCCCGCTGTTCGGTGGTATCATTCTGGATGTATCCCGCATGAACCGCGTGCTCGAGCTGGACCGCGACACGATGACGGTCACCGTCGAGCCGGGTATGCTGCTCAAGGATCTGCAGGCGTATGTCGAGGAGCGCGGCCTGTTCTATCCGCCCGATCCGGGCGAAAAGGCCTCGAGCATCGGCGGCAACATCAGCACCAATGCGGGCGGCATGCGTGCGGTCAAGTACGGCGTAACACGCGATTATGTGCGCGGACTGGAGGTCGTCCTTGCGGACGGCACGGTGCTGAAAGTCGGCGGCAAGCAGGTGAAGGACGCGAGTGGACTGTCGCTCAAGCAGCTGCTCATCGGCTCGGAGGGTACGCTGGCGGTCATCACCAAGTGCCTGCTGCGCCTTCTTCCCAAGCCGGAGACCACGGTGAGCGTGCTCGTGCCGTTTGCCGATCTCGGCACGGGTATCCGCAGCGTGCTGACCATCCTGCAGGCGAACGTCAACCCGACCGCAGTCGAGTTCATGGAACGCAAGGTGGTCGCGCTCGGCGAGGAGTTCTGCAAGGTGAAATATCCGCGCCCGGATGCGGGTTCGTACATTTTGCTGACGTTTGACGGCCACGAGAGCGAGGTCAACGCGAATATCGAGCGTGTGCGCCGCCTTGCGCTCGACAACGGTGCGATCGACTGCATCGTGCTGCGCAGTGCGGAGCAGGCCGCCGACATTTGGAAGGTGCGCGGTGCGCTCGTTATGGCGGTCGAGGCTGTGTCCGAGCAGGAGCCGGTGGACATCGTTGTGCCCATCAGCCACACGGCGGATTTTGTTCGCTATATCAACGAACTGGAAGCATCCTCGGGTATGCGCATGATCGCGTTCGGTCATGCGGGTGACGGCAACGTGCATCTGTGCGTGGTGCGCGACGGTCGTGACCAGCAGACATGGGAGCGTGAACTGCACGACAACATGGAGCAGGCATACGCGAAGGCGTATTCCTACGGCGGCGTAGCATCGGGTGAGCACGGCATCGGCATTTCCAAGCGGTCGTACTTCCTGCGGGAGACCGCGCAGGACAATCTTGCCGTGATGAATACCATCAAGACCGCGCTCGACCCGAAACATATACTGAACGATCAGAAATCTTACATTGTGGGAGGAAAATAACCATGCAGAGCTTATCAGAACGCACCGCCGGCTTTACCGACTCGGTTATCCGCCGCATGACGCGCGTTTCCATGCAGTATGACGCGGTTAACCTGTCGCAGGGTTTCCCGGACTTTGAGCCGCCGAAGGAGCTGCTCGACCGTCTGGCGCAGGCGGCCTACGAGGATTACCACCAGTATTCCATCACCTGGGGTTCGCAGAACTTCCGCGAAGCGCTGGCCGCCAAGCAGACCTATTTCATGGGCCGCAGGATCGACCCGAACACCGAGATCGTTACGACCTGCGGCAGCACCGAGGCGATGATGGCTGCGATGATGACGGTCACCAATCCGGGTGACAAGGTTATTATTTTCTCCCCGTTTTACGAGAACTACGGTGCGGATACCATTCTGTCCGGCGCAGAGCCGATTTATGTGCCGCTCGTGCCGCCGGATTTCCACTTTGACGCAAATGTGCTCGAGGACGCGTTCCGTCAGCACCCGAAGGCCATCATTCTGTGTAACCCGTCCAATCCGTGCGGCAAGGTGTTCACCCGTGCAGAACTGGAGATTATCGCGTCTCTCGCAGAGAAATACGACACCTATGTTATCACCGACGAGGTGTATGAGCATATCGTATTCGCACCCAACAAGCACACTTATTTTGCCACTCTGCCGGGCATGTGGGAGCGCACGCTGTCGTGCTCGTCGCTCTCCAAGACGTACTCGGTTACCGGTTGGAGACTGGGCTATATCATCGCTCCGCCGGAGATCATCGACCGCGCGAAAAAGGTGCATGATTTCCTGACCGTCGGCGCAGCAGCACCCTTGCAGGAGGCTGTTGTTACCGGTCTCAAGATGGGCCAGGACTACTACGACGACTTGCAGGCCAAGTACACACAAAAAAAGGAGCTGTTCCTCAAGGGTCTGGACGATCTCAAAATCGCCCATACCGACCCGCAGGGCGCGTACTATGTTCTGCTCGACATTTCCGAGTTCGGCTACGAGAGTGATCTTGCGTTCTGCGAGGATCTGGCGCATTATGTCGGCGTAGGCGCGGTTCCCGGATCGAGCTTCTTCCGTGAGCCGGTCAACAACCTGATTCGCCTGCATTTTGCCAAGAAGGACGAGACGCTGCTCGATGCACTCAACCGTCTGGAAGGTCTGCGTGATAAGATCAAACCGAAACACCGATAAACAGGAGGAAAAGCCGTCATGGATGTAAAGAAAGCAGCAGCGGAAACGAAGGACTACATCGTATCCATCCGTCGGGAATTTCACCGGCACCCCGAACTGAGCCTGCAGGAGTTCCGCACCGCGCAGCGCATTGAGGAGGAACTGGACAAGTTCGGCATTCCGCACACGCGCGTAGGCGAAACCGGCGTGCTCGGCACGCTGAAGGGCGCAAAGGACAACGGAAAAGTGCTGGTTCTGCGTGCGGATATCGACGCGCTGCCCATTGAGGAGACGCATGAGTGCGTCTATCGCTCGGAGAATGCAGGCGTCATGCACGCCTGCGGCCATGATGCGCACGCGGCCTGCCTTCTGGGTGCCGCGAAAATCCTGTCGGAGAACAGAGACGCGTTCAGCGGAAAGGTCCGTCTTGTGTTTCAGCCGGGAGAGGAAATCGGAAAAGGTGCAAAGCCGTTTGTCGCAGCCGGCGTGCTGGAGGGTGCCGAGCGCGTGTTCGGTCTGCACACGGCATACGATTTGGAGGCAGGCACGGTGGGACTCAAACCGGGCATCAACAACGCCGCAGTCGATCATTTCCGCATTCGCGTGCACGGTAAGTCCACGCACGTTTCCACGCCGCATCTGGGCGTAGATGCGCTGTACATCGCCAGCCAGATTGTCGTGGCAGTGCAGGGACTGGTTACGCGCCGCACTTCACCGACCGAGCCGGTCATCATCGGTATCGGCAAGCTGAACGCGGGCACGACCTACAACGCCGTGGCAGCATTTGCTGAAATGGAGGGCACAACGCGCACCATTTCGCAGGAGAGCCGCGACCGCGTCCGTGCACAGGTCAGTGAGACAGCGCAGAGCATCGCTGCGCTGTACGGCGGCACGGCGGAAATCGAGTGGACGGACTTTGCCGCTGCGCTCGTCAATGACCCGCAGGTGTGCGAGGAAGCTGCTCGGGTCGTGGACGAGCTGCTCGGAGAAGGACACGTTGTCACAGACCGTGAGCTGTCGCTCAGCGGCGACAATTTTGCCGAGTTTGAGCTGTATAAGCCGGGCGCGTATGCGTATCTCGGCACCGGCAATCCGGATTTTCCGCACACGATGATCACCAACCATAACGGCGGCTTCGATGTGGACGAGAATGCGCTTGTGACCGGTGCCGGTTTGTATGTCGGGTATACAGTCGCGCGGCTTGGATAAAGCAAAACGCTCAGCTATCAAACGATAGCTGAGCGTTTTGCTTTTGAAATTACAGTTTTGAACTTACATCCCGCACTCAAGTCCGTTATACCGTGTTACTACAAACGGATAGCTGAGTGTCTCCGGCTGGATGCCAAGCTGCCGCAGACCGGCACACAAATCCTCGACAACCTGCATATCGTGGTCGCGCTGCGCGACGGACAGTTTCATTTTATCTCCATACGACGAGATCAGCAGCGCAAACGGCTGCACGGCGCACGGCAGGATTGCGCCGTAATCGAGTACATACGGACGGCAGCTTTCCGGCAGGGCGAATCGGCCGACATTGGTAATGAGAAAGCTGTCCTCGAGCACAAAATCGGTCGTGATCTTTTGCGCCGCCTGCATTTTCTCCGCGAGCGGCATGTCTGCCTCATGCAGCGATTCACAGCGGTCTGCGGCGGCTTTTGCGCGATAGAGCAGCTGTTCGCGCTGCATTTGATCCTTCAAAAATGCCTTCGTGCGCCGGAACACCTCGTCATTCGGCAGATCGCGGTATTCCGGAAAATACGGCAGATCGATAAAACAAATAAAATACCGCGTGGTAAGCGTCGGCAGCAGCGGACGCAGATCGACCGGAATCTCCGCGATAACCGGCTTGTCCGTTCCGCCGAACTTATCATCAAACGCTTTCATCATCAGCGGAGCCAGTACGGACAGCGGACTGACGCCGATGGACTTTGCGTAATCGTGCAGCTGAGAAAACGGGAACGTCACCTCGGTGACGACCTCGGAGCCGTCAGCGCCCCACTGTACCTCGGGGGCATGAACAGCCTCCGGCTTTTTCCAGATGCCATCCGGCGAAAATTCACGGTCTGCCAGCTGCTCGTAGCCGTTTGCGCTCTCCTCGGGAGACCAGCGGGTATCCATGCCGCGCACAGAGCCGTCATTCTCAACCGGGAAACCGCAGTTTTTCAGGTACTGGAACAGTACACAGCGGATAAACTCCTCGAATCCGCGTCCATCCGAGATAGAGTGCTGATACTCCATATAGATGGTCTTGTCGTGGTAGCCGACGAGAAATAAGTATCCGTTCGTATCCTTGGAGCCGATGGTGTAGCGGGTGGATACACCGTCGAACGGCAGCACTACGGCGGGCTGCACGTTTCGGCGGTAGCGGAACGCGGTCTCGGTTGGCTCGGCGGTTAGCATCATGTGCGGAAAGCGCAGCAGTGCCTGCTCGACGGCTTCGCGCAGCTTGTCCGGGCGCACTTTATCGCGCATGCGGATGGTGTGGCGCGGCACACAGGCGACGGTTTCATGGGTGTTATACAGGAAGATTTTTGCATAGCTGTCCGTGCGGAGCAGCGGGTCATTCATGGTCATTATAGCATTCTCCTCAAAACATAATCCGGCGCATCTTATATGGTAATTTCAGTATATCACCCTGCAACGACGTTGTAAATCAAAATGAGTCGAATTTGCATAGTATTATGCAAATATAGAACATGGTGTACGATATAATGAGCCGCGAGCCTGAAAATACTTGCGATTCGGTTGGCAGAGTATATCACGCCGGAGAAGCTGACATATGAGCATGGAATTTCTGCCGCGGCTGTTCGATTCGTTCTCGCGTGAGCGTATTCCGTGTGAGAAGCAAAAAAACAAGCGACACCATATTTCGAGTGGTGTCGCTTGTGTGCGTTTTCAGGCGCTGTCGGTATTGTCTGCCCTTGCAGGGCGGTTGTTCATACCATATCCGTTGGGAGGTATGGATCGGATGGGATTACTGGTCGGTGTAGCGGCTGAGGATAACCGCTACCTGAGCACGGGTTGCGGTGCCGTTCGGCACGAGCGTAGTCGGGGTAACGCCGGTTACCAGACCGTTGCCGTTCGCCCAGCTCATTGCTTCAGCAGCCCACGACTCGACAGAAGCCGCATCTGCGTAGCCATCGAGTGCTGCGCTGCCCTGCGGCGTATGACCGCGATAGGTATCGTAGCGGTACAGGATGGCCGCCAGCTGCTGACGGGTGATCAGCGTATCCGGCTGGAATCTGCCGTCGGTGAAGCCGTTGACAATGCCGTTTTCGGAGGCCCATGCGATGGCTTCTGCGTACCACTTGCCGTCCGCCACATCGGTGAACTGTGCGGTGGAAGCGGCCTTGCTGCCGCTCATGCGGTAGAGCACCTGAACCAGCATTGCGCGGGTCATGCCGTCATCCGGACCGAACTTGGTTGCGGTCAGGCCCTTGAACCAGCCGTTCTCGAGTGCAGTGTTGACCTCGTTGTAGAACCACTTGCGCAGGTTGACATCGGAGAAGTCGCTGCTGTACTCGTGGGTGATAACGAAGGTGGAGAAGTGGGTGGTCTTAAAGGTAGCCTTTCCGGTCGCTGCATCATAAATGACAGGCAGCTTTTCGAACGAGCCGTCCTCAGCAAGATAGTATGCAACCAGATGCGCGGCGTTCTCGCCGTTCTTGAGGCTGTATGCTACAGAAACCGAAGCCGTGCCGTTCAGCGCATGAATGCGGGTTGCAGTGCCGTTTTTCGGCTGCACCTGCGCAGAAATGTTCAGGATGGTGCCGTTCTTCGGCAGGTATTTGCGCTGTGCGTCCGTCAGAGAGGACTTGTCAGCGGAAGCGATCGAAATACTTGCCATACCATCGGCCTGTGCGGCGCTGCCGAGTGCGGTCAGCGTCTCACGGTCGAGTGCAACCGTGCCGTTCGGCAGGGTAAGCGCTGCGCCGTTCTTTGCACCGGCAAGAGCAGCTACCACATCGCCGGTGAGCGATACCGCGCGTACGGTGGAGTCTGCGGACAGGTCAAGCGTCAGCGAATCCTTGCCGGAAACCGCAGTCAGCTTGGAGCTGTCGGCAGAAACCGCTGCGGTGCCGTTCTTTACCGCAACCGTTGCGGGAACCTTGGTGCCGTCCGGCGCGGTAATGGAGGACGAGCCGCTGTCGGTCGGAGCCGGTGCAACAGCGCCGCCGCCTGCTCCACCGCCGCCGCCTGCGCCGCCGCCGAAGGGCATCTCTCCGGGCTTGGCGTTCTTGGAGGCGAAATCCGAACCGCCACCGCCGAAGCCTACGCTGATTTTGGAAATAGGAATGATGGTCACGCCGTCGGGGGTGGTAATGGGACTGCCCACCACCGAGTTCACGTCCACCATTTCCCGGAGTTTTGCAATGGTGCTTTCCAGCATATTGGGAAGCTTTTCACTCATGTTCCTGCACCGCCTTATCCTTTGATTTTCTGATTTTCAAATATTCCCGCAAAGCCCGGACCCCATACCGGACCGTAAGACAAACAGCCCGGCCAAGGGTCAGGGTCACGTCTCCTGCGGCGGCCACCAGGGTTTCTGAGGCAGCAAAGTCGCAGGTGATTTCCACATTTTTCCGCCGGATGACGAAAGCCCGCTCCAGCGCTGGCCAAAGTCCGGCCACGGCTGCCCAGATTTTTCCATAAAGAATACCCAGGTCCGCCGGGTCCTCTCCTGCCAGGACCACATGGATGTTGATATGGTCGAACCGCAGTTTCCGCCGCAGGTCTCCCAGAAAGTCCAGCCCCACGGAGATGAGGGGAAGGAAATCCTTCCAGCTGCCGCCTTTTTGCGAATCTTCCTTGGGCTTTTCGCTTTCTTTTGGCTTCTTTTTTTCTTTTTCGGGGGTATCTTTCGGAGATTTTTTCGTTTTCGGAATCGAAAACGGAATTTTGAAGGGTCCCGCCAGGATCTTCATGGCAAAGCCCTGCTCGTTATAGCGGAACCGGACCCCCAGAGGCAGAATGGCCAGCAGAAAGAGGATTCCACCGGCGATGAGCCACCCGGTCATTGGGCCGGTTCCTCCGGGACCTCCACCGGCTCGTCCAGGTCCACTTTGTCAATGGGCGGCAATTCGTCCAAGGAACCGATGGCAAAGGTCCGCAGAAAGTCCGCCGTGGTCCGGTACTGAATGGGCCGTCCGGGGACGTTCAGCCGCCCGGCTTCCTCGATGAGTTTTTTGTTCAGCAGCGCAGACACGGAATAGGAACTGTCCACCCCACGAATCTGCTCTACCAGGGCTTTGGTAGCCGGTTGATAGTAGGCAATGATGGTCAGGGTCTCCAGCTGGGAGGCGGATAGCTTTGGGGGCTTCCG
>ERZ840517.1718-NODE-1718-length-22326-cov-14.424274_pt1 | contig 22326 bp, 20 predicted proteins | sample MGYA00519876_ERZ840517 | MGnify/ENA primary metagenome ERZ840517 (study PRJEB31850, sample SAMEA3708882) | human gut metagenome | biome: human gut; feature: human-associated habitat; material: faeces | place: China | collected 2014 ... | reverse complement strand
TGTGGCGCGCCTGATCCTGCGCGTCCGCCGCGCGGCCGAGCGCGTCGGCGATGCGCTCTTTCCGGTCCCGGAAGAGCTTGCGGATGCGCTTGCGCGTCAGGAAGATCAGCGCGCCGGCCAGCAGCAGGAAGTTGAAGATGGGGCCGATGGCTCTCAGAAACTCCATGGCGTCGGCGCCCCCTTTCGATTCATTTCATTCATGGCTCAGCCCTCATGCGCGGGGGCGACCCATTGGCGGATCTGCGCGGCATTGCGCTCGGCGGTGTCGCTGCCGAGCAGCCCGCCGGTCAGCGCCGTGACGAGTTCGGGCAGCTTCGCGTCCACGGTGGCAGCCGCGGCGGTCTCTTCGTCGCGCACACGCGCCCGCATGGCGCGCGTGGCCTGTGCGGCCTCCTGGTGCGCGCTCTGCAGTGCCTGGGCGCGCTTGCGCTCGGCTGCGCTCTTGGCCTCGGCCAGCAGCGCGTCCGCCGCGGCGGCCTGTTTGCGCTGGGCCTCGCTGCGATCGCGCGCGGCCGCGTCGAGCTGCTGCTGGGCGGTGCGCCCCGCGCTGAGCCCGTCCTGAATGCGCGCGTCGCGCGCGGCCATGAACGACACCAGCGGGTCAAACAGCAGCTTCTTCAAAACCACCAGCAGCACGAAAAAGCAGATCACCGTCCAGATCAGTTCGGAGATGTTGATGCTCAAAGCGTGTGCCTCCCTTGTTCCGGGCTTCTCAGCCGAGCTTGCCGATCAGCAGAAACGCGATCAGCAGGCCGTAGATCGTCAGCGATTCGAGCAGGCCCATGGCGATAATCATGTTCGAGCGGATGGTGCCGGCGGCCTCGGGCTGGCGCGCGATGGCGTCCATGGCGTGGGCGGCGGCCAGACCCTGACCGATGCCGGGGCCGATGGTGCTGATGGCGATGGCGAGCGCGGCGGCGATCGCGATGATTCCGGTTGACATAACTCTTTTCCTCCTAATTTTTCTTGGATATCTGAATCTTCTTTCCTTGTGCGTTTATGGGGTGCGCGTCACTCCTCGATGGCTTCCTCGATATAGATCGACAGCAGCATCGTGAACACGACGGCCTGGATCAGGCAGAACAGCAGGCTCAGCACCTGCATGAGCAGCGGCAGCACGAGCGGGAAGAGGTTGCCGAGCTCGTGCGTGACCATTTCCTCGCCGTAGAGGTTGCCGTACAGTCGCAGCGCGAGGGAGAACGGCCGCACGATCTGCTCGATGAGGTTGAGCGGCAGCATGAGCAGGAAGGGCTTGATGAAGCTCTTGAGATAGCCCTTGAGTCCGCGGCGCTGGATGCCGACGGTGTGCGTCATGCAAAAGGCGATGATGGCCAGGCCTGCCGTGACGGACAGCGTGGCCGTCGGCACGGTGAACACCTCGCCCGCGCCGGGCAGCAGCCCGATGTAGTTGGACACGACGATGAAGATGAAAAACGTTGCCATCATCGGGAAATAGCGCCGGGCGTTGGCCGGGCCGAGGATGCCGCCGTAGAAGCCCTGCAGCTTTTCGACGGCCATTTCGGCGGCGTTCTGCAGCGGGCCGGGCACGTCGCGCAGTCTGCGCGTGGCCAGCCATGACAGCAGCGCCAGCACGGCCACGATGACCCACATGGTCACGACCGCGCCGGTCACCTCCAGCGGGCCGATGGAAAACAGTACATTCGTCTCACCCATTGGTGTCATCCCTCCGTTCGTCCGCCGGCTCGGTGTCCGGCATTTGCTCCTGTGCAGCGTCTTCGGGCAGCTCGATCGTCTCCGCGTCCGGCACCTCCACACCCTCGGCGGGGATGGTGTCGTCCATTTTCCGCGCGAGGATCCACACGCCTGCGATGCTGCCGCCCGACAGGCCGACGGCCGTGCCGATGAGCGTGCCGGCCAGGGGCAGCGGCACGACTTTGCGCAGCAGGTACACGAGCACGAGCGCGGCGAGGTTGATGACCTGCCGCAGACCGCTGGTGCCCATGACGGAGGCGGTGTTCTGTTTGGCGCGCTGCAGGCTGCGGCGCGTCAGCAGCGTGTTGCCGGCGGCCACAAGCAGGCCGAACGCCAGTCCGGCCGCGCCGCCGAGCAGATATTGTCCGATCGACATTGGCTGTTCCTCCCGATGCGTGGAAAGCCCCGACACTGCCGGGGCGATTTCTTAGCGAAAACTTAGCGGATACTTAACAGTATTCTACTATATCATGACGACGAAAAATTGCCAATACCTAATTTAATGATTGAAATAATTTTGTTGAATTCTACAAATAGCAGCAAAATGCCCCGGAACCCGCTGCTCCGCTTCACAAACCGGGGAAAATAGTATATACTGTGGGGCAGAAAAAACCGCGGGTCCCGGCATCCCACAGGGCACCCCGCGGCGAAAAATCTTCCGAAAAGAGGGATACAGTATGAAATACATTCTCGTCATCGGCGACGGCATGGCCGACCACCCGCTCGACACGCTTGGCGGCCGCACGCCGCTGGAAGCTTCGAAAAAGGACGCGATCGACGCCCTCGCGCGCCACGGCATCCTCGGCAGCGTGCGCAACGTGCCCGAGGGCTTCGCCCCCGGCAGCGACACGGCCATCATGTCCATCTTCGGCTGCTCGCCGCGCAAGTACTTTTTTGGCCGCGCCCCGCTCGAGGCGGCGGCGTCCGGCATAAAGCTCGCCCCCGGCGACGCGTGCTACCGCTGCAACATGGTCACCTACGCCGATGAGGACGTGCCGTTCGAGCACAAGCACATCGTCTCCCACAGCGCGGGCAGCATCGAGGGCCGCGAGTCGGACGAGCTCGTGACGATGCTCTTTGACCACCCCGACTTCCGCCCGCTGGCCGAGCAGGCCGGCATGGTCATCCACAAGGGCTCGTCGTTCCGCCACCTCGCGGTGCAGAGCCATGTGGACATCCGGGGCATAAAGCTCGCCCCGCCGCACGACCACCTCGGCGAGGAGATCGGCCCCATCCTGCCCACCGGCTGCCCGAACGCCGACGTGCTGCGCGAGCTCATGCGCCGCGCGTTCGACATTCTCGACCAGCACCCGATCAACGCCGCGCGCCGCGCCGCCGGCAAGCTCCCGGCCAACGGCGTCTGGTTCTGGGCCGAGGGCACGGCGGCCGCGCTGCCGAACTTCCCCGAGCACTACGGGTCGGACGGCGGCGTCGTCTCGGCCGTGCCGCTGTGCCACGGCATCGGCATCCTGACGGGGCTTGAGGCCGTCACCGTCCCGACCGCGACCGGCGAGTGGGACACCGACTACGCCGCCAAGGTCGCCGCCGCGCTGGGCGTGCTCAAACGGCACGACTTCGTGGCCCTGCATCTCGAGGGCCCGGACGAGGCCACGCACAACCACGATCTCGAGCACAAGATCTACTCCATCGAGCGCCTGAGCGCCGACGTCGTCGCCCCCGTGACCGAGGCGCTGCGCGCCGCGGACGAGGACTTCCGCCTGCTGCTGCTCTCGGATCACATGACGTACATGGCCAACGGCGCGCACGGCGCCGACCCCGTGCCGTTCGTGCTCTATGACAGCCGCGTGACGGAGGGCTCCGGCCTGCCGTATTCCGAGGCCAACGGCCGCAAGGGCCCGTATGTGGACGACGGCGCGGAGCTGATGGACCTGCTCTTCGAACTGAAAAAGCTGTGACCGGCACGACGATGGAGCCCGCGTGGGCGAAGCTGAACCTGTCGCTGGACGTGCTCGGTGCGCGCGCCGACGGGTTTCACGACCTGCGTATGGTCATGCAGAGCGTGGACCTGCACGACGACGTGACCGTCACGCTCGACGATACCGGCACCTGCCGCGCCGAGACCAACCGCAGCTATCTGCCCTGCGGGGCGGACAATGTGGCCGTGCGCGCGGCGCAGGTGTTTCTGGCGCGCGCGGGGCTTACCTGCGGCGTGCACATCCGGCTGCACAAGCGCATCCCCGTGTGCGCGGGGCTGGGCGGCGGCTCGTCGGACGCGGCGGCCGTGCTGCGCGCGCTCGAGCGGCTGACCGGCGCGGGCTTCACCCGCACGCAGCTCGAGGAAATGGGGGCCGAGATCGGCTCGGACGTGCCGTACTGCGTCGCGGGCGGCACGATGCTGGCCGAGGGCCGCGGCGAGCGGCTCACGCCCGTCACGCCCATGCCGCGTCTGCCGGTCGTGATCTGCAAGCCGGACTTTCCGATCTCGACGCCGGAGCTGTTCCACCGCGTGGACGCGCGCACCTCGCGCTGCCGTCCGGACACGGAGGGCATCTGCGCCGCGCTCGCCGACGGGGACATGCCCCGGCTTGCCCGCCGGATGTACAACGTCTTTGAGGACGTGCTCACCCACCGCGAGGGCGAGATCGCGGCCATCAAGAGCCGCCTGCTTGACGGCGGCGCGCTCGGCGCGGTCATGAGCGGCACGGGCTCGGCCGTGTTCGGCCTCTTCGCCGATGCCGACAGCGCGGCGTATGCCAAGCGCCGGCTCGCGCGCGACTATCAAGAGTGCTTCCTGACCGAGACCATCGCCCGTCTGGAGATCTGAGCGCCCGCCGGATTAAAACCGAACAAAACTGCCGATACTGAGCACAGATGCCCGGTACCGGCAGTTTTTTTCATCACAGAAAGGCGGACATATGATGCATACCCATTCTCTCTCCATCCATCCCGATTCCGGCCGTGCGCTGCGCCCGTGGGAGCTGGCGCTGCTGCTGGCCGTGTGTGTGACGCTGCTGACCGGCACGTGGGCGCAGGCGCGCAGCCAGCTGCTCGCGGCCCGGCTCGTGCGGCTGCACGTGATCGCGGTCTCGGACGACGATGCCGAGCAGGCCGTGAAGCTGCAGGTGCGCGACGCGGTGCTGGCCTATCTCGAGCCGCAGCTTCAGGACGTGACGGACGTCAACGCGGCGCGGCAGCTCATCGCGGGCGACCTCGACGGCATCGCCCGCGCGGCGCAGGCGGCGGCGGGGGAGCGGCCGGTGCGCGTGTCGCTGGGCCCCGAGCACTACCCGACGCGCGACTACGGCACGTTCGCCCTCCCGGCGGGGGTGTACACGTCGCTGCGCGTGACGCTTGGCGCGGGCGCGGGGCACAACTGGTGGTGCGTCATCTTCCCGCCGCTGTGCGCGCAGGCGGCGGGCCTGTCGGAGCAGGCGGTGCAGGCGCTTTCGGACGACGATGTGCGCCTCGTCACGGAGTCCGGCGGCGGCTATGTCGTGCGCTTCCGGCTGCTGGAGCTGTGGGACGCGCTCGTGCAGCGGCTGAGCTGACGGCGCAGCGGAAAATGGAAAGCGCCCCCGCGGGAAACTCCCCGCGGGGGCGCTTGCCATTGGGTCGCGCGAGCTGCTTTCGGCGCAGCAGCCGGCAGACAAGGGCACACAGCAGCAGGCCGAGCGCAAACATCAGGCCCATCGCGCCCAGCGCGGCGGCGCTGAACAGGCCAATCGACATTTCATGCATCGCGCCGATGTCCACGATGATCTCGCACACGAGCCACAGCCCGGCGCGGATGCCCACGGCCGTCCGGAAATCGCGCCGGCGCTGCAAAACGCACCGCACGCCGCGCGGCAGCGCGTTCTCCGCCCGGGACTGGACGCGCGGGGGAGAATGTGGTAAGATGGCCGCAACCAATCATTTTCGGAGGCAAGCATGGACGAACTTCTGCGCGCGGGCTTTGCCGCGCTGGGTCTGCCGCTCGATGCGGCGGCGCTGGCCCGCTTTCAGACATATTACACGCTGCTCGACGAGCGCAGCAAGGTCATGAACCTGACGGCCATCCACGGCGAGACGGACGTGGCGCAGCTGCACTTTCTCGACTCGGCCGCCCTGCTGACGGTCGAGCCGCTTGCCGGCAAGTCGGTCATCGACGTCGGCACCGGCGCGGGCTTTCCCGGTCTGCCGCTGAAGATCGCGCAGCCGGACATTTCGCTCACGCTGCTCGACAGTCTGGATAAGCGCGTGCGCTTTCTTGGGGATGTCTGCGCAGCGACCGGCCTCACGGATGTGACGTGCCTGCACGCGCGCGCCGAGGAGGCGCCGGAGCTGCGCGGGCAGTTCGACGCGGCGGTCTCGCGCGCGGTCGCGCGGCTGTACCTGCTGTGCGAGCTGTGCCTGCCGTTCGTGCGCACGGGCGGGGTGTTCCTCGCCATGAAGGGGCCGGACTGCACCGAGGAGCTCGACGAGGCGCGCAGCGCCATCCGCAAGCTCGGCGGCGCGTATGAGCGCACGGTGCGCTACACCATCCCCGGCACGGACGTGACGCACAGCGTCGTCGTCATCCGCAAGACGGCGCCCACGCCGCCGAAGTATCCCCGCCGCTGGGCGAAGATGCAGAAGGAACATTTATAATGTAGAAAACACGCCCGACGCGGATGCGTCGGGCGTGTTTCCATATTTCGATGTTGTGTGCTCAGTCCAGCACCTGCGCCAGCACGGCCAGCAGCGCATCGACCTGCGCGTCTGTCGTGGCCCACGAGGTCACGAACCGCACGGCCTGGTGCGTGGCGTCCACGCGGGCGATCGTGTTGAACGCGACCTGCTCCTGCAGCCGCGCGATCTGCGCGTCCGACAGGATGGGGAAGATCTGGTTCGTCGGCGAGGGCACGTACATCGGCACATTGCGGTCCGTGAGCGCGGCGGCGATGCGCTGCGCCTGTGCATCGGCGCGGCGGCCCATGTCGAGCCAGAGGTCGTGCGCCATCGCGGCGGCAAACTGCACACCGAGCAGGCGGCCCTTGGCGAGCATGGCGCCGTTGCGTTTCATCGCGCGGCGGAAGCCCGGCCTGAGCGCGTCGTTGACGATGACCATCGCCTCGCCGAAGAGCAGGCCATTTTTCGTGCCGCCGATGTAAAACGCATCGCACAGCCGCGGCAGGTCCTCCGGCTGCAGGTCATTGCCCGCGGCCGTGAGCGCCTGCGCCAGCCGCGCGCCGTCGAGATAGAGGTACATCCCGTGCGCATCGCACGCCGCGCGCAGGGCGGTCAGCTCCGCTTTCGTGTAGACGGTGCCGAGCTCCGTCGCGTCGGATATGTATGCCATGCGCGGCAGCACCATGTGCTCGTCGTACACGCCCGGCGCGGCGCAGTGCTGCGCGGCGGCGTCCGCGATGGCGGCGGGCGTGAGCTTGCCGTCCGTGCCGGGAATGGCGATCACCTTGTGGCCGGTGGCCTCGATGGCGCCGGTCTCGTGCACGTTGATATGGCCGGTGTCGGCCGCGACCATGGCCTCCCACGGGCGCAGGAAGGCGGCCGCGGCGAGCTGGTTCGTCTGCGTGCCGCCGACGAGAAAGTGCACGTCGGCATCCGGGCAGGCGAAGCGGGCGCGGATGGCGTCGGCTGCGCGGCGGCAGTCGTCGTCGAGCCCGTAGCCTGCGGTGACGCAGAGGTTCGTGTCGCACAGGGCGCGCAGCACGTTCGGGTGGGCGCCCTCGGAGTAATCATTCTGGAAGCGGAGCATGGCGGATTTCCTTTCGTTCGGACAAAATTCGGCACGCTGCGCGTGCCGCCGGGGTTATGATAAGCCCCGGCGGCGAGGGTTGTCAATGCGCTGTGCCGCTTTTTCGGGTGCTGCACTTCAGATGCGCATCTGTTGTGTCCGTCAGATGAGAGACGCATGACCGGAACGGCTGCCAATGCCTCCCCTGTGTAAGGGGAGGTGGCGCGGCGCTTTGCGCCGTGACGGAGGGGTTGCAGATACCGGCTTTGGTGCGAAATTTTACGTATCCATCCCTCAGTCAGCCTGCGGCTGACAGCTCCCTTTACACAAGGGAGCCAAGGGCCGCGGGGCGGGCACACGGCGCACGACCGGTGTCGCTGTTCTTGAAGCTTTTGAGCCGCAGGGGAGCCCGAGGGGGCAAGGCCCGCCTCGGATAAAATCTGGCTTTTTCCTTGCCCTTTTGGGCAAGAAAAAAGCCGGCAGCTTTCGCTGCCGGCCAGCCCGCCAATGCCGTGTGAGCCCAGTTACAACCTGCACAAGAAGGCAGGTGGGTCGCCTCTCTGCTGTTTCTCTGCTTCCAACGTCCAACCGGCATCTTTCAGCCGGCCGGGAGGCCTGCAATCCGCAGCGGAAGTTCTGGCATCCCTTATCAGAGATGTGGGTTTAAATGGGCTCCGAGCACCCGATCGTGCTCCACGCACACAGCAGGACTTATTCCCATGCTATGCGCCGCGCGGGAACTTATTCCTCCGCGCCGTCGTCAGAATCCTCGTCCTCGTCGGCGAAGATCTCCTGCATATAGTAATTGTACACCTTGTCCAGCTCGTCGTCATCGTCGATGGAGCCGAAGAGCTCCTCACCGTTTTCCTCCATGATCTTGAGCAGGATGATGCCGAAATCGGGGTCGTCCTCGTCCATGTCGGCGGGGAGCGCCGCGAGATAGTCCTGACCGTCGAGCTCAAACTCATTGAGAATTTCCAGCTCGAACTCGTTGCCTTCCTCGTCCTCGATCGTCAGATAATCGCTGCCGAATGCTTCACTCATCGGGGTGTCCTCCAGTTGTGATCGTGTTCTGGTTTCAGTGTACCCCATCCGGCGTGTAAAATCAAGTCCTTTTACGACCCCAGATCCTCCAGCAGCAGCAAAAGTTGCTCCTGACTGCCGACGGTGATGCCGCCGCGCAGCAGCTCCTGGTCGGCGCGGCGCAGTCCGGCGACCTCGATGCCGGTCACCTGCAGGGGCTTGCGGTCGGCATCGGAGGCGAACACGCTCACATAGCCCTCGTAATCCCGCAGGATATATTCCGCCTGCGCGCCGTCGTAGGACGTGGCCGGTGCGTCCGCGCCCGGCTGCTGCAGGGAGGAGAATGCCGCTCCCGCGACGAACGGCGACACGGCGCACAGCGCCGTCACGACCGTCAGTGCCAGCGTTCGTTTCATATGCCTCGCTCCTTTCACCGGAAAGTTTGTCCAATGCGCGTACATTTTATACCCGCCGGACAAAAACGCGCGAAAGACTATCCCCGGTTGACAGAGTGTGTTATAATATCATTTAACCGTTTTTATGCGCTGAATATCGACCGGGTTTTTGACCCGATAATGTGTATTATCAGGGAGGTGCGTCACTGCCTATGGCAAAACGACCGAAATCATCATCTGCCCCGCGCGCGGCTCAGGCCGCGGATGCGACCGTGAGCGTTGCAGGTGCCATCCTGCGCGTGCTCGGCACGATCTTGCTGATCGTGCTCGTCACGGGGCTGCTGTTTTTGTGCATCTTCGCGTACTATGTGAAAAACTGCCTGTCCACAGACCTCGACGTGCAGCTCTCGGACTTTACGGTCTCGCTCTCGAGCTCGATCCTGTATGAGGACGCAGACGGCAACTGGCAGAACCTCACGAACCTCTCGAGCACGGAAAACCGCGTCTGGGTCGATTATGCCGACATCCCCAAGGACATGGAGCACGCGGCCGTCGCCATTGAGGACAAGCGCTTTTACAAGCACAAGGGCGTCGACTGGTACCGCACGACGGGCGCGTTCATCAACATGTTCCTGTCGATGAAAAACGACTTCGGCGGCTCGACCATCACGCAGCAGCTCATCAAGAACCTCACCAAGCAGGACGATATCACCGTGCAGCGCAAGCTGCTCGAGATCTTCCAGGCGCTCGAGTTTGAGAAGTCCTATGATAAGGAAGAGATCATGGAGTGGTACCTGAACATCGTCTACTTCGGCGAGGGCTGCAACGGCGTCTATACCGCCGCCGAGACCTATTTCGGCAAGGAACCGAAGGATCTCACGCTCGCCGAGTGCGCGAGCATCATCGGCATCACGAACAACCCCTCGAAATACGACCCTTTCATCAGCCGCGAGAACAACAAGACCCGGCAGGAGACCATCCTCAAGCAGATGTACGAGCAGGGCTACATCTCGAAGGAGCAGTACGACGAGGCTGTGGCGCAGGAGCTCGTGTTCGTGCGCAGCGAGTCCGACGATGCCACCCAGACCATCTACAGCTACTATGCCGAGGCCGTCATCAACGACGTGCTCAACGACCTCGTCGAGCAGAAGGGCGTCAGCCGCGACACGGCGCGCACGCTGCTCTATTCCGGCGGCTACCAGGTCTATTCCTGCTACGATCCCAGCATCCAGCAGGCGATCGACGACGTCTATACCGACCTCGACAACATGCCGCAGCGCCCGTCGGCCTCCGGCCAGCAGTTCGAGTCCGCCATCGCCGTCATGGACCCCTACACCGGCGAGATCAAGGGCCTGTCCGGCGGCACCGGCAAAAAGACCATCAACTTCGGCACGAACCGGGCCACGCAGTCCAAGCGCCCGCCCGGATCGTCCCTCAAGCCGATCGCGACCTACGGCCCGGCCATGGAGCTCGGCCTCATCACGCAGTACACGCAGGTCAATGACGCGCCGGACATCAAGCTGACCGGCACGAGCTGGTATCCGAAAAACTCCGGCGGCGGCAACTACGGCGTCGTCACCATCCGCGAGGCGCTGCAGCGCTCGCTCAACACCGTCTCCGCGCAGATCCTCGACAAGCTCACGCCGCGCGCGTCGTATGAGTTCCTCAAGGACAAGCTCGGTGTCACGAGCCTTGCCGAGTCCGACTGCGACTATGCGCCGCTCGCCCTCGGCCAGCTCACCCACGGCATCACCGTCCGCGAGATGACGCAGGCGTACTCCGCCTTCGTCAACGACGGCGTGTTCACCTACGGCCGCACGTATTCCTACGTCAAGGATTCCAGCGGCGAGGTCGTGCTCGAGAATCCCGCGCGCACGATCGTGGCCTTCAAGGCCAACACCGCCTGGAACATGGCCGACATGCTCTGCAACGCCGTCAACAGCGGCACCGGCGGCGAGGCTCGCCTGACCGGTATGCCCGTCGGCGGCAAGACCGGTACGACCACGAACAACTGCGACCGCTGGTTCGTCGGCTTCACGCCGTACTACGTGGCCGCCGTCTGGACCGGCTACGACATGCCCGAGTATATGAACTTCTCCGGCAACCCCGCCGCCCAGATCTGGAAGCTCGTCATGGACCCGATCCATAAGGACCTGCCGACCAAGAGCTTCCCGACGCCGACCATCGGCGCACCGACCGGCATCTTCGGCAATTTCTCCGGCCAGTCGCAGGGCACCGGCGACAATGCGGACGCCGGCTGAGCCGCGCGCAAATGCCTGCCCCATCGCGTGTCCCCGCGCCGAAACGACGGCGCGGGGCACGAGGTGTTGACAAAAAGATTGAAATGTGTTACAATTTGAAGACAGTGGTATCGGAGGTGTATCTCATTGGCAGCAAAATCGACCGAACTGTGCTACAAAGGCCATCCGCTGCGCCGGAAAGACAACCTGCTCTATTACGGCAGCATGGCCGACAAGTACATCATTATGATGCAGATCCTCGACACGCAAAAGGTCAAGGACCTCGACGTGGCGACGCGGGTCTCCGTGCAGCTTCAGCTCACCGACCCGGATCTGAAATCCCGCGACCGTGTGGTCAAAAAGACAGAAAAGGACGGCCTCTACAACGCCATGGACGTGGCGGCTGTGTGGCTGGACCGCGCGCTCGCAAATAACTAAGCAAAGGATGATTCTATGGCGAAACGATTTCTGAAAACAGCCGTTGTTTCCGCGCTCTTCGCGCTCACGCTGGCCGTTTCGGCTTCCGCGGCGAGTGCCGGCGGCGCGACCACGACGACGGCCGTCAACTTCCGAACGGGCGCCGGAACGAATTACGGCATTATCTCCACGCTCCCGGCGGGCACCCACGTTGTGGTGTCCTCGCAGTCGAGCGGCGGCTGGGCCACGGTGGTCTATAACGGCACCGTCGGCTACATATCTTCCGATTACCTCAAACGCGCCAATGACATGGATGCCAGCTTCGGCACCGGCACGATCGACGGCAGCTACGTGCGCATGCGCTCCGGTGCGAGCACGAGCAGCTCCATCCTCGGCACCTACAACTCCGGCACGACCATGACGGTCACCGGCGTCAGCGGCGCCTGGTACAAGGTCAGCTACAACGGCACCGCCGGCTATGTCCACTCGGACTATGTCTCGCTCTCGGGCGTGACGTCCAACGGCGGCAGCACGGGTAGCTCCAACGGTTCGGTCAAGGGCAGCGATGTGCGCATGCGCTCCGGCCCGGGCACGAACTACTCCATCCTCGGTACCTACCAGAACGGCACGCCTCTGACCGTGACCGGCACGGAAAACGGCTGGTCGAAGGTCACCATCGGCGGCGTGAGCGGCTACATCCGTTCGGACTACGTCTCCGGCGGCGGGGCCGACAGCAAGACCGGCTACATCAAGGGCACCGGCGTGCGCATGCGCTCGGGTGCGAGCACGACCAGCTCCATCCTCGGCGTGTACAACACCGGCACCGAGATGACCATCACCGGCGAGAGCGGCAACTGGTACAAGGTCAGCTACAGCGGCAAGGACGGCTATGTCTGCAAGGACTACATGACCACGACGAAGCCCGATAACGGCGGCGGCTCTGCGAGCCAGACCGGCTACATCAAGGGCAACGACGTGCGTCTGCGTTCCGGCGCCGGCACGAACTATTCCATCCTCGGCACGTACAACAACGGCACGCCGCTGACCATCACCGGTACGAGCGGCAACTGGACGGCCGTCACGATCAACGGTGTCAAGGGCTATGTCAACAGCACGTATGTCACCACTACGAAGTCGGACGGCGGCAATACCGGCGGCGGCAGCACGCCCAGCGGCTCCATCGGCGAGACCATCGTCGCCACGGCCAAGCAGTACATGGGCGCGCCGTATGTCTACGGCGGTATGAGCCCCTCGGGCTTTGACTGCTCCGGCTTTGTCAACTACGTGTACAAGCTCTGCGGCTATTCCATGAGCCGTGTGGCCAGCAGCATCTACAACAACAACGGCACCTATGTCGAGAAGGCCAACCTCCAGCTCGGCGACCTGGTGTTCTTTGCGAGCAACAGCTCCAGCATCGGCCATGTCGGTATCTACATCGGCAGCGGCCAGTTCATCCACAGCAGCTCCGGCGCAGGCTGCGTCGTCATCAGCGACCTGAGCTCGAGCTACTACCTGAAAAACTACGTGGGCGCCAAGCGCATCGCGGGTTAACAGCGTTTCTTTTGTCCCCCGGCGAACACCGGGGGACATTTTTTATCCTTGCGGTATGGCCGGAAATATGGTATCTTGAGGAAAACGATTTGTGTGTGTGAAAGGGCAGGTGAAGCCAATGCAGTGTGCCTACTGCGGACGAGACATCCCGGACGATGCGCGCTGGTGCCCCTACTGCGGGGCCGAGCAGGCGCCGCCGGACGGCTGGCAGGACGAAACGGCTCCGGTTGATGGCTGGCAGGATGATCGCGCCCCCGCCAACGACTGGAGCGGGGAGAATGCTGCCGGCGGCTGGCAGGATGGCAGCGCTCCCGCCGACGATTGGGACGATGAAGCCGAGCCGCCGGACGATTCATGGGCCGACGACCCGCCGGTACCCGGCTGGGAGGATGATGCGCCTTACGAGCCCGCGCCGGAGGCTCAGGACGCGCCGCGCAGCAAGGCGCTGCTCATCGCGATCTTTGCCGCCCTCGGCGTGGCGCTGATCGTGCTGCTCATCGCGCTCAATGTCAAGCCCAAGCCGAAGGATCCTTCGGCGGCCGTGACCCCGGCCGTGACGGCAACGGCAGAGCCCTCCGCCGCCCCGACGGAAACGCCTGTGCCCACGCCCACGCCGAGCCCGAAGCCGACCGAAAAGCCGGCCTCCGGCGGCTACATCCTGCCGGACAGCGCCACGCGCCGGCTCACGCAGGCAGACGTAGCCGACCTCACGTGGGAGCAGTGCTGCCTTGCCCGCAATGAAATTTTTGCGCGCCACGGCCGCATTTTCCAGACGCCGCAGATCGCGGCCTATTTCGAGGCGCAGAGCTGGTATCACGGCACGGTGCCCGGCGCGTCGTTCGATAACAATTCGCTCACGCCGACCGAGCGCGCGAACGCCGACTTCCTCGCAGATTACGAGACCACCACCTGGGGGCATTCGTATTATTGAGCATATGCCCATAGAGCACCGCTGCGCCGGTTCTCGAATGAACATGAAAAAACCTCCGCAGCCGAAGCTGCGGAGGTTTTTCATGAGGTTTGAATCACACGTTCGTCTCAGCGACGGCGGCGCGCAGGGCGTCGGTGCGGTCGGTGTCCTCCCAGCGGACGCCGAGCTCCTCGCGGCCCATGTGGCCGTAGGCGGCAAGCTGCCGGTAGATTGGGCGGCGCAGGTCGAGGTCACGGATGATGGCCGTCGGCCGCAGGTCGAACACCTGCTGCACGGCAGCGGCGATCTGTGCGTCCGGCACGGCGCCGGTGCCCTGCGTATCGACGAGCACGCTCACGGGCTCGGCCACGCCGATGGCATATGCAAGCTGCACGAGGCAGCGGCGGGCAAGCCCTGCCGCCACGATGTTCTTGGCCACGTAGCGCGCGGCGTAGGCGGCGCTGCGGTCGACCTTCGTCGGGTCCTTGCCGGAGAACGCGCCGCCGCCGTGCGGGGCGCTGCCGCCGTAGGTGTCGACGATGATCTTGCGGCCGGTCAGGCCGGAGTCCGCCTGCGGGCCGCCGACGACGAAGCGGCCGGTGGGGTTGATGAGGTAGCGGGTGTCGTCATCGAGCAGTTCGGCCGGGATGGTCGGACGGATGACGAGCTCGATCATGTCCGCGCGCAGCTGGGCCATGTCCACTTCCGGCGCGTGCTGCGTGCTGAGCACGACGGTGTGCACGCGCACGGGGCGGTTCTGCTCGTCGTACTCGACCGTGACCTGCGTCTTGCCGTCGGGGCGCAGATAGTCCACCAGACCCTGCTTGCGCACGGCGGTCAGGCGCTTGGCCAGCTTGTGGGCAAGCGAGATGGGCAGCGGCATGAGCTCCGGCGTTTCGTCGCAGGCGAAGCCGAACATCATGCCCTGGTCGCCCGCGCCGTTGTCGAGCGCGCTGTCGCCGGTCTCCTTGCTCTCGAGCGACTGGTCCACGCCGAGGGCGATGTCCGCGCTCTGCTCGTCGATGTTCGTGATGACGGCGCAGGTCTCGCAGTCAAAGCCGTACTTCGCGCGGTCGTAGCCGATCTCGCGCACGGTCTGGCGCACGACCTTCGGGATGTCCACGTAGCAGTCGGTCGTGATCTCGCCCATGACGTTCACGACGCCGGTCGTGACCGTGCACTCGCAGGCGACGCGGCCGTTCGGGTCCTGCGCCAGAATGGCGTCAAGGATCGCGTCGGACACCTGGTCGCAGATCTTGTCGGGATGTCCCTCCGTGACGGATTCGGATGTAAAAAGATGATGAGCCATTGGGTAAATTCCTCGCTTTCTGTTGTGCCGGGGCAAAGAAACAAGCGCCCCGACAGCCGACGGAGCGCTTGGAAAAGGCGAAGATCCTCATCTCTCGATTTGCACCGCCGGATTTGGCACCTTGCAGGTCTCTGCAGGTTGTCGGGCTTCACAGGGCCGGTCCCTCCGCCACTCTTGATAAGGCTGTTAAATTGTAAAGCACATTATACGCGCTTTTGCGCGCTTGTCAAGACCAAATTCCGGTTTTTTCGTCAGTTGTTCCACAGCCAGATCCACAGCCGCCGCCACCACGGCAGCTTTTTTTGCGGCCGGGGCGGGGCAGAGGGCGCGGATTTTGTGACGGTGCGCCCGGCGAAGTACGTGTGCAGGTACGTCTGGCTCACGAACGGCTCGCCCGCGGGCTCGGGACGGAGATAGCTGCCGTCCGGCTGCATGATCCATGCCTGCCGGTTGTCGCGCCGCATGGCGCTGAGCACCTCGAGCACCTCGGCGCGCGCGTTCGGGTCGGTCACGGCGGTGAAGGCCTCGATCCGGCGCATGGTGTTGCGCTCGAGCAGGTCGCCCGAGCCGATGAACACCTCCTGCGCTTCCCCGCGGCCAAAGACGAAAATGCGCTCGTGCTCGAGATACCGCCCGATGATGCTGCGCACCGAGATGTGCTCCGTCCGCCCGGGCACGCCCGGCCGCAGGCAGCAGATGCCGCGCACGAACAGCTCCACCTCCACGCCCGCCTCGCTCGCGCGCACGAGCCGCGCCATGACGTCCGCGTCGTTCATGGAGTTGACCTTGATGCCGATGTAGCCCTTGGGGCCGAGGCGCGTCTGCGCCTCGATGTGTGCCAGCAGCTGCGGCTTGTACCCTTCCGGCGCGAGCCAGAGCGCCTCCGTCTCGCCGACGGTCTCGCCGCGCGCGAGCCGGTCGAACGTTTTCGCCGCGTCGCGCCCGATGGCCGGGTCGCTCGTCAGGAGCATGAGGTCGGTGTACTGTTCGGCGGTCTTTTCGTTGTAATTGCCGGTGCCGACCTGCGTATAGTAGCAGATGCCGCCGGGGCACCGCCGCGTGATGAGGCACAGCTTCGTGTGCACCTTGTATTTGGTCAGGCCGTAGAGAATGTCGCACCCCGCGTCCTCGAGCATACGCGAGTAGTCGATGTTGCTCTGCTCGTCAAAGCGGGCGCGCAGCTCCAGCAGACACTGCACCTGTTTGCCGTGCTCGGCCGCGTAGGCCAGCGCCGCCGCGATGCGGCTGCTGCCGGCGAGCCGGTAGAGCGTGATCTTGATCGACACGACGTCCGGGTCGTCCGCCGCCTCGTACAGCAGGTCGACAAACGGGTTGATGCTCTGGTACGGCAGCGCAAGCAGCAGGTCGTGCTGCGCGAGATAGGCAAAGTAGTCGCCCTTTTGCAGCGCCACGTTTTTGGCCGGCGGCACATCATGACACGTCAGCCCCGTGAGGTCGAATTCCCCCGGCATCGTGAGCACGAACGACAGGTCCGTCGGCGCGCTCGTCACGAACAGCTGCCGCTTCGGCAGCCCGAGCAGGTCGCGCACGAGCGCGTACATCTCGTCCGAGACCCGGCCCTGCACCTGCGCGCGCACCGGCTCGAGCCGGCGGCGCCGCCGCAGCAGCCGCTCCATCACGGCGCGCAGGTCGGCGTCGCACCCGTCCATGATGTCGCGCACGGAGATGTCGGCGTTGCGCGTCACGCGCACGATGGCCGTCTCGCGCACGCGCCGCTCGCCGAAGAGCAGGGGCGCAAAGTGCGCCACCAGCGGCGCCGTGAGCGCGAGCTTCTGCACGCCGTCGACCGTGAGCTTAAAAAACTTCGGCAGCTGCGTCGTCGGCACCAGCCCCGCGCCGCCGCGCTTGCCCGCAAAGCGCACGAGCACGTACTGCTCGCGGTTGCGCAGAAACGGCAGCGGGTGCTCCGCGTCGAGCACCTGCGGGCTCAGCAGCGGGCGCAGCGCGTCAAACCGCCGCCGCAGCAGCACCTCGTCCGCCTCGTCGAGCCGGTCAAAGTCCAGGATCTCCACGTGCTGCTTTGCCAGCGCCGCCGTCACCTTGCGCCAGAGCGCTTCAAAGTCCTTTTGCTGCCGCGCCGTCTCGTCATAGATCGCGCGCAGCTGCTCGCGCGGCGTCAGGCCGGTGGTGTTCTCCGTGTGCCACGGCTGCAGCAGCGCCCGGTCGAGCAGCCCGCCGACGCGCACCATGTAAAACTCATCGAGATTCGAGCAGTAGATGGACAGAAACTTCAGCCGCTCATAGACCGGCAGCGTCTCGTCGGCCGCCTCGGCCAGCACGCGGCGGTCAAAGGCGAGCCAGCTCAGCTCGCGGTTCAGAAACAGGCCGGCATAGGCCGGGTCGGGCGCCCGGTCGGAAAACAGGCCGCGGCTGTCGCTCTGCGCGGCCATCTGGCGCAGCGCCTGCGCGCCCGGCAGCTCGGCGCCGGAATGGTGGGGCATATCCTCGCCTCCTTGGTTGGCGTTTCACACAATATTAAACCATTATACCCGAACTGCCCCGCATTGGCAATCCCCGCGCGGCCGTTGTGGGAAAAAGCTGGTAATCCATCTCCAGATATGGTAAACTGTGCTTGCAATCAAATTGGGGAGGTTTCTACATGAAACGACAGATCACATGTTTGCTGGCGGTCTGCATGCTCTCTGCGCTCCTGTGCGGCTGCGGCCGGAGCGAGAAGCAGACGGCTGGCACCAAGCCCACCGCGCCGGTCCAGACCGCGGCGGCCACCGAGGCTCCGGAGCCGCAGACCCTCGGCGACATTCCGGATGTGGACGACATCGTCCGCTGCTACAAGGAGCTCGTCAACGGCAATTACGGGGTGGAGTATGACAGCTCCGCGCCGCTGCCGGGCGGCTTTGACGGCGCCGGCGAATGGTATCCGGTGACGAACTACGGCTCTCTGAGCGAGCTGCGCCGCCATGTGCAGCAGTACCTGAGCGACGCGCTCATGGAGCAGCGCCACTTTGGCGACAGCCTGCAGGAGGTCGACGGCAAGCTCTACTGGCAGCAGGGCAGCAAGGGGTATGTCCGCTACCGGGTCGACCGGCAGGAGACGCTCACGCGCGATGAAACGCTCGATGCGCAGTACGGCGGCAAGTGCTATCAGACGTCTCTGGAGCTTTACGGCAGCGCGGACAATTACTGCGGAGACGAGCCGGTCGTTTTCGCGCTGTGCGCCGACGGGCACTGGCGCATCGTGGCGGCCGAGCCCTGAGCGGCGGCGCAGTTTTTCGGCTCTGCGGCAAAAAGGTTGCAAATCCGCGGCGGGACTGCTATAATTTTGGCATAGAAAAACACGCTGAAATTCTGGAGGTAATATCATGGATGCATTCCGCGTGCTCGAAATCAAAAAGAGCGTTTTTGAAAACAACGACCGGCAGGCAGATCTGCTGCGCGAAGAGCTCAAGCGCAACCACACCTTCCTGCTCAACCTCATGTCCTCGCCCGGAAGCGGCAAGACCACGACCCTCATGGCGACCATCAACGCCCTGAAGGACGATCTGCGCATCGGCGTCATGGAGGCCGACATCGACTCTGACGTCGACGCTGCGACCATCTCCACCAGCGGCGCAAAGGTCATCCAGCTGCACACCGGCGGCATGTGCCACCTCGACGCGGGCATGACGCGCCAGGGCCTCGAGGGCCTCGGCACCGAGAACATCGACCTCGCCATCCTCGAGAACGTCGGCAACCTCGTCTGCCCGGCGGAGTTTGACACCGGCGCCGTGAAAAACGCCATGATCCTCTCCGTGCCGGAGGGCGACGACAAGCCGCTGAAGTACCCGCTCATGTTCTCGATCTGCGACGTGCTGCTCGTCAACAAGATCGATGTCGCGCCGTACTTCAACTTCGACCTCGACAAGTGCGTCGAGCGCGTCAAGAAGCTCAACCCGAACATTCAGGTGTTCCCGATCTCCGCGCTCAAGGGCGAGGGCATCGAGCCGTGGGCCGACTGGCTGCGTGCGCAGACGAAGGCCTGGAACGCATAAGCGCCGAAAACACCAAAACCGCGCAGGAATTTTGATTCCTGCGCGGTTTTTTGCTGTCCGGATGCCGCCGCTTTACGCGACCACGTCCTCAAACTGGCTGTTGTAGAGCGCGGCATAGAACCCGCCGCGCGCGAGCAGTTCGCTGTGCGTGCCCTGCTCGACGATGCTGCCGTCGCGCATGACGAGGATGCAGTCGGCATTGCGGATGGTGCTCAGGCGGTGCGCGATGACAAAGCTCGTGCGGCCGCGCATGAGGTGGTCCATGGCCTCCTGAATGAGCTGCTCGGTGCGGGTGTCGACCGAGCTGGTCGCCTCGTCGAGGATGAGGATGGGGGCATTGGCCAGCACGGCGCGCGCGATGGTCAGCAGCTGCTTCTGCCCCTGGGAGACGTTCGTCGCCTCCTCGTTGAGCTCCATCTGGTAGCCGCCGGGCAGCGTGCGGATGAAGGCGTCGGCGCGCGCGGCCTTCGCGGCCGCGATGACCTCGGCGTCCGTCGCCTCGGGGCGGCCGTAGCGGATGTTTTCCATGATGGTGCCCTTAAAGAGCCACGTGTCCTGCAGCACCATGCCGAAGGCGCGCCGCAGGTCGCCGCGCGCATAGTCGCGCACGTCGCGCCCGTCGACGAGGATGGCGCCGGCGTCCACATCGTAAAAGCGCATGAGCAGCTTGACCATCGTGGTCTTGCCGGCGCCGGTCGGACCGACGATGGCGACGGTCCTGCCCGCCGGCACGTCGCAGCTCCAGTCGTGGATGACCGGCTGCTCGGGATCGTAGCCGAAGCGCACGTGCCGGAACGACACGCCGCCGCGGATATGGTCCGCCGGGGCTGGCAGGGCAGGGTCGGCCGGCTCCTCGGGCTCGGCAAGGAAGGCAAACACGCGCTCGGCCGCAGCCGCCATGGTCTGCAGCTGGGTGCTGATCTGCGCCAGCTGCGTAATCGGCTGCGTGAAGCTCGACATGTAGCTGATGAATGCCTGAATGTCGCCGATCGTGATGGTGCCGTGCGCGGCGAGCGAGCCGCCGAGCACGACCACGCACACGTAGCCGAGCTTGCTGACAAACGTCGTCACGGGCGACATGAGGCCAGACAGAAACTGGCTCTTCCACGCCGAGCGGTAGAGCCGCGCGTTGATGGCGTCAAACTCCTTTTGCGTCGCGCCCTCGCGGTTGAAGGCACAGACGACGTTGTGCCCGGCGTAGGTCTCCTCGACCTTGCCGTTGATGTCGCCGAGGTTTTTCTGCTGGGCGACGAAGTAGCGCTGGCTGCGCTTGACGATGCGGCTCGTGAGCACGCCCGTGACCGGCAGCATGATGAGCGCGATGAGCGTCATGAGCCAGCTGATGCGCAGCATCATGACCAGCACGCCGATGAGCAGTGTGACGTTCGTGACCAGCTGCGTGGCCGACTGCGCCATGCCGGAGGACATGGTGTCGACGTCGTTGGTGATGCGCGAGAGCACGTCGCCGACGGTGTTGCGCTCAAAGTAGCGCATGGGCATGAGGTGGATCTTGCTGCTGATCTCGCCGCGCAGGCGGTAGGCGAGCTTCTGCGTGATGCCGGCAAGGATCCACGACTGGAAGAAGCTGCACGCCGCGCTGACGAGATAGAGCGCGAGCACCGTCAGCAGGATCCGGCCGATCTTGCCGAAGTCGATGCCGCCGAGGCCCGAGAGCTTGCGTCCGAGGCCGGTGGCCAGCTCCGTCGTGGCCGTCGAGAGAATTTTCGGCCCGACGATGCCGAAGGCCGTGCTCGCCAGCGCGAGCACGAGCACGAGCGCAAGCCCCAGCCGGTAGCGCCCGAGATAGCGGAAGAGCTGCCCGATCGTGCCCTTGAAGTTTTTCGGTTTTTCCGGGATGCGGCCCGGTCCGCGTCTGTGGCCCGCCATGGTCAGCCCTCCTCTCCGAGTTCCGCGGCGCTGAGCTGGCTGAGCGCGATCTCGCGGTAAGTTTCGCAGCTGCGCAGCAGCGTACCGTGCGTGCCGCAGCCGACGATGCGCCCGCCGTCGAGCACGAGGATCTGGTCCGCGTGCAGGATCGTGCTCAGGCGCTGCGCCACGATGATGACCGTGGCGTCGTGCGTCTGTTTGGCCAGCGCCTGACGCAGCGCGGCGTCCGTCTGATAGTCGAGCGCGGAGAAGCTGTCGTCAAACAGGTACACCTGCGGATGCTTGGCGATGGCGCGCGCGATGGACAGGCGCTGCCGCTGCCCGCCGGACACGTTCGCCCCGCCCTGTGCCACCGGCGTGAGGAAGTGGTGCGGCCGCGACCAGATGAAGTCCTCGGCCTGCGCCGTGGCGGCAGCGCGGATGGCGTCGGCCTCCGAGACGTCGCCGGCGAACTCAAGGTTCGAGAGGATGTCGCCCGTGAAGAGCACGCCCTTTTGCGGCACGTAGCCGAGCATGGCGCGCAGGCCGGTCTGGGGCAGGCGGCGCACGTTCACGCCGCCGATGCTGACCGTGCCGCCGGTCGCATCATAAAAGCGCGGGATGAGGTTCAGCAGCGTCGACTTGCCGCAGCCGGTCGAGCCGACGATGGCCGTGACCTCGCCCGGCCGCGCCGTGAAGCTGATGTCGTGCAGAACGTCGTCCTCCGCGCCGGGATAGCGGAACGACACATGGTCGAACGTGACGGTCGCGTCCGCAGGCACGGGCTCGGGGCTGCGCGGGTCGCGCACGCTCGCACGCGTGCGCAGGATCTCGTCCACGCGCGTGGCCGAGACCTCGGCGCGCGGCAGGAGCACCGCCACGATCGTGATCATCATGAAGGCCATGATGATGAGCGACGCATAGGTCGAAAAGGCGATCATGTCGCCGATCTGCATGTTGCCGGCGTTGATGCTTTTCGCGCCGAACCACTCGATCATGACCGTGACGCCGTACATGATGAGCGTCATGACCGGGCCCATGAACGCCATGGTCCGGTTGACGAACAGCTGCGTGTCCCGGAGCGCCGCGCTCGCAGCGCCGAAGCGCTCCTCCTCGTGCCGCTCGCGGTGGAACGCGCGGATGACCGGCAGGCCGGTCATCACCTCGCGGCTGACGAGGTTGACATCGTCCACGCGCTGCTGCATGGTGCGAAACTGC
>ERZ840517.1712-NODE-1712-length-22396-cov-6.752921_pt1 | contig 22396 bp, 23 predicted proteins | sample MGYA00519876_ERZ840517 | MGnify/ENA primary metagenome ERZ840517 (study PRJEB31850, sample SAMEA3708882) | human gut metagenome | biome: human gut; feature: human-associated habitat; material: faeces | place: China | collected 2014 ... | reverse complement strand
TAATTCTATTTTTTATCTTTTTGGAATAAAACATCTTTTTATGGAATAAAAGTCATCTTTATAGTTGTACAATAAAAAAATTGAATTTAACTTATTTTTCTAAAATTAATTTTTCATAAAGTCCAAAAATTTTTTATTCGATACCAATCCTTCTATTCTTTTAATCTCCTTTTTACTTTTAAATTTAATTACTGTCGGTGTATACTTCAACTTATATTTATCAGTTAAATCAAAATACCCATTTCTTCCTTTATTAATATTTACACCATATACTTTCGTATTATTTTTTTTGATATAGTTATTTAATGTTATTTTAAATTTTGAACATGGGCTACAATTTTCTTTATAAAAATATATGATTGTATCGTTTTTGGATGCAGTATACTCATTTATTTCTGATGCTTCTATTTTTATATAATAATTACGTCCATTAACCTCTGTATAAATTAAATTAACTGAAATAAGAGTTGTAATTAAAACTGTTAATATATTTCTAATAATCTTTTTGTTTTTTAATATTATTTTTTTCATTCTATCCCCTCATTCCAATCAATTGTATTGTCAATATATTTGTTATCTAGATTTTTATGTTCTAAAATTACCACTGTAATATTAAATATTTTACATGCTTTCAATATCTTGTTGATAATTTCATCATTAAATCTACTTAATACATTGTCGAAAATTAAATAAAATGGATTATTTAAAATTGATTGACATACATTTATTATTAAAAGATCCGTATCAGTAAAAACGTCTTTAGAGTAAATATTTTCCAAATCTAAAATTTCATCTATTTCTTCAAAATCATTTTTATATACTGATCCATAATCAAAATATTTTTTTTGAAAATGGTTATTTATTATGAAAATTTTATCTTTCAAACTATTTATAGAATAGTCCTTAATATTTTCCTTACCTAAATACATTTTAAAATGTGTGATACTATTGTCTTTTAAACACTCTATAAGTTGATCTATCTTCTCATCATTTTTATCAAATAGAAGATTTACTTTGTTTTTTTCAATTACTATATGTGTGTCTCCTATTAAATACAAATTTTCCGGCTTTGATAATGTAATTTTTGAAACCAAAGTTGTATTTGATATTTTTTCCCATATTTCTACTTTTAAATGATATACATAATCATTTATTTGTTTATAATATTTTTGAATACTAAAACCATAAATAAAAATATACAGATAACCAATAATTGGAATAACCAAATAACTATATCCTACCAAATCATTAAATATAAGAGATATTATTAATGTTATAAATAATATTAAATTTAGCCCTAGATATAAATAATTAATATTCTTTATTAAAGATTTATTATAGCCAACAATATTCTTATTAAGAAAAATAACTCCTAATGTATGTATAGCAATAATAAATCCAATATTTTTATTACTATAATAAACAACTATCGACAATAACAGTCCAACAAAAAAATAATCTATTAATTTAAAAAAATTATTTTCACCTAAAATAAAATCTTTTTTATTATCTTTTGTAATTTTATTAATTAGAATATTAGAAATATTCACATCTATAACAATTCCTAAAAATAACAATAAACAAATAACCATATTATGTAGCATATTTGTAAAGTCAACAAACATAAAATAATAATCTAAATTCATATAGCAAAGATAGCCTATCACAGTAAGTAACACCACTTTAAGGCCGCTTAACATGATAAATAACATTGTAAGAATAATGTTTTTAAAAAGAAATTTATATTTTTCCTTTATATAATGGATAATGCTAAGAATATTTAGTTGATTATTATTCAAATATTTAATATTTATATATGTAAAAGTTTCTTTTTTTTCTATAAATTCCTTTCTCTTTTTTACAGGATCCCAAACTCTAATCTTATCATCATATACTTCAAGAGCTACTAGAGGATAATTATTTCCACAAAGAATACATGGTGTTGTTTTTAATTCAGTAGTTAGGTTATAATTGATCGATAATTCATTTAATATACCTTCTAAACTTTTATCAGACCAATATTTCTCATAGATATTAGATATAGCAAACAAATTAGTCTTAATTCCCATTTTCAGAAATAAATAATTCAATGTTTTTAAATTATAATTTTTTCTTTCCATAAACATTATTTCACCTCCTGCACTATTTCTCTATTCATTATGTGATAATCACTTGCCCCAGCTATTCCTAAATTATCATGGCTAATATATATCTTCATAAAATTACATTCATCAAGACTTTTAACAATGTTTATTCTATTTTCGATATCAATATTTGATAATGACTCATCTAATATCAAGATATCTGGTTCTGATAATATTGCCCTTATTAGTGCAATTCTTTGCTTTTGACCTGTTGAAAGATTAGATTGATTCGGTCTAATTTTTTCTTCTAATTTATTAGGCAAGTTATTAATATAATCATCAATAGCAAAGTTTTTACACAACCTCTCTATTGTTCTGTCAGTAACAATTCTTCCTAAACAAATATTTTCTCTTATCGTTCCTGTAAATAAATTACTTTCATTGGATAAGTACACAACATTGCATTTGTCAATGTCTTTAAACCGATTATCACCATTACTTACTAGAATTCTACCTGTATAAACATTTAATAATCCTGCTAAACACTTAGCAATACTACTTTTTCCACATCCACTTTCTCCTAAAAGGAAAATGTTCTTTCCTTCTAATACCATATTTGTTTTATCAATCACTTTCTTATTTTCATAACTTAAAGTAAAATCTACAAGTTGTATATTAGTAACATTCATTCTCGTTTTTTTATTACTTTTGCTAGTATTCTTTTCAAAAAAAACTTGTAAAATTCTATTATAAGCCGTCAAAAATTCTTCTAATTGGAATTGAAACAATACAATTTCCAATAAAACCGATTGAATAATTTCAGAGATAGTTACAAAGATTGCTAAATTTCCCATTGTCATTTTTGAAACTATTACAAATTTTATTCCTAGAAAGATAACAATTATTCCAAAAAAGATAGAAAATAAATTTTGTAATACAGAAATATAATTTCCATAATTTTCTTTATCAGCACTACTATCCGCATAGTTTTTCAAACTAGAAAAAACTCTTTTTTTATAATAATTTTCACTACCATTCGTTTTTATCTCATCTAAACTTTGAATTGTTTCTAAAAGGTTTGCATTATAATCTGCATAGTTTTGCATTTCTTTTAGATTATTACGATAAATTTTATTGAATGTTTTCCAGCCAATTATCGCTATTAATATACAACTTCCTAATATTATTAAAGTTAAATGTGCATTTAAAAAAAACATATATGCAATACCAAAAATCATTATTATAAAATCCGGCAGTAAGTTTACTAATAATTCATTTATAGTTCTTGATAATAACAAACTATCTCCTATTCTTGAAAGAACCTCTCCTGATTTCATACGCTTTACATTATTTTGTTTATTATCAACAAATATTTCTATTATTTTCTTGTTAATATAATATTCCATATTTTTTATAGTTTTTACACTCAAAACATTTTTAAAAAAAGTTACACTTCCTCTAAAGATAACAACTAAAAGTAATAACATAAGAAATATACTTAAATATACTCCCAATAAAACATTACTTTTATCTACATTTATTGCATTCAGTAGTATTCCAAATTTTGATGCTAAAAGAACTCCTATTATTGAAATTATTGCAGATAAAAATGAAATAGTCATTAGTCTAAACTTTTCATTATAAATACTTCGAATTATAAAATTGTCCTTTTCTTTTAATAGGTGTTCATTATTATTTTCTTTAAATGATGAAAAATCGGCTTTAATTAAATATTTAATTTTATGAATAAATTCGCTACTTTTCTCCGTTTTAACACCATTTTCTTGTGGATCTGAATATTTTATAATTCCTTTTTTTAGATTATAAATCAAAATATAATGATATAACTCTTTTTCTGGTGTTTCTATTAATGCAATTAACGGAAATTCTTCTCTTTTTAAAGACACATATTGCGAGCTTAAATATTCAAAATTTGTATGAAAAACATTGGTATTTAAACTAAATTTTTTTAATAGATTTACCATACTCTGTAACGATGTACCATTATTAGAATCTATCATTTCTTTTCTTAACCACTCATAATCCAGCAAGTATCCATAATATCTAAATAACATATGCATACATGCAACTCCACAATCGATTTCTTCTTTTTGAACCATATGAATCATCATTTCTCTCATTTAAAACACCTTACTTCCTGATTTTATAATCAATTCAATACAGTACAAAAAAAATGAAAATATTACTGCATAATCAATTCCTCTTAATATCAAAACATTAGATGTCCAAATTAACGAATAGACATTTATTAGAATGTAAAATATCAAAATCATATTTAAAAAATTTTTACATCTTATATAATCATATTCCTTTAGATAACAATTATTTTTTATAGGTTTTAAAAAGAGCATAACGTTTAAAATGATCAATGAGAATAGAATCAAAACATCTATATATAAAGCTTTCAAAATATAAATCAAATTGAAGTAAAGTAATGGAAACATTAATATACAATTCAATGGTTTTTTACAGTGAAATCCTCCCAAATTAGTTCTTATAACAATAAAATTAATAATAAATGATATCCCTATAATAATTTTATTTGTAACAAAAGATACTAATAAGATTGACATAATAGATAGATTATTTAATATAAAAACCTCTATCCCATACTTAATAAAATTCTTATTATTTTTAGTAATATAGTTATTATTCAATAAATAATTCATTATTATATCCATATTTATTACCTCCAACGCTATTATATAAAACTTACTGTTTTTTATAATTCTTGATGGAATAAAAATCTTAAATATGGAATAAAAACTTAAAATCAATTATGAATTTGTTGTATACTTTTAAATATCAACATTTCATTTTGTTTAGATATTTTATATTCGGCATCAATTAATAATATTAAATCTTGAATATTTTTTTGAATAAAAAAATCATCTAATTCATTCAAAATTATTTCTATTACGTTATTATTGTTAACCTCATAAATATTAATTGTTAACTTTTTTACTTTGTCTTTTAGATATTCCATTAAAGAAATAACATAGTTAACATAATTTTTATTTAAGTAATAATCAGAATTTGAAATAGAAACTGATATATTTATATCTATTCCTCGAAGATTCAAATCATTGAGTTCTTGATTAATTAAATAGTCAAAATATGGATTATCAGTATTAATAAGTATTTTAAATTTTCTTAATTTATCTACATAACTATCTACTAAATTTTTACATTTATCATATTCTCTATCATTTAAACAATACTTTATTTTTAATAAAACATATCTTAAATTATGTTGTAATCTATATAGTTCATCACTCATCCTTGCCAAAATAATATAGTTTTCTTTTTTATATTTTATTTCTTCGTTTTTTATTTTTATTTTCATTTTTTCTTCGTTTTCTTCCAAAATACTTAAATAAACATTAATAACCATAATAGCATTAATTGAAATTAAAATCATGCATATAAATACATCAACTTTATTTAAATTATTCGTCACATAATCATTTGCTAGAATATAAAGCGATATTAATAACAAAGAAAATACAATTACTATACTTCCCCATCTACTTTCATCTAATTGTGTATTGAACTTAATTTTCTTATTAGATATATATACTGCTACAAATATAAAAAATATTTTGGATATAATTACTGCAATTGTTAGTGACATATTTTCAAGGGAAATTAGCATATTAAAAAATGTTACAATTAACAAAGCAACATTATTACAAATCATGTCCATAAATAAAATACAAATACAAACAACTGCTGATTCAATTGTTATTCTCACATGACAAATTTTTAGTAGTAACAATAATGTTAATCCAACAATAATAATAAGCAGCCAACTAGTATTAATAAAAAGATTTCCTGCTGTTATTTCTAAAAAAATTACTATATTATTTAATATATATTGTTTGTAATTTTTTAATTCAAAATACTTTCCAAAAAAATAACATATTGTAAAACTTTCAACTACATTAATAAATAAATCAAATAAATTCATGATATCAAAAACTCCTTATATAACAACATAAAATTTTTATAATATTTCTTTCCAATAGTAATCTGGGTATTATCATTTAAAATAATATTACCCTTTTCAACTTCCTTTATGAACATTAATGAAATTGCATAATTTCTGTGCACTCGAACCACATAATTACTATCTATCAACGAAAGTGCATCTTTTAATCCAGACCTATATGTATAAATCTGATCATTTGTTATAATACTTACGTCTTTCCCATACGACGCAATATAATGAATATCTTTTAAAAATATACTGGTTTTTCTTCCATAATAAACAAATGTAATCATCTTCATTGTTTTTTTGTAATATATATCTAATAGTCTAAATAATTCTTTGATATCTTTTTCTAAATTTTGTTTTCTAATAAAATAAAATGGATGTGTAGATAAAGAAGAAAAAACCAATTCTTTTCTAGATGAAACATATATTATAGGAAAATTGCATTCCTTATTTTCTAGTTGCTTAATTATTCCAATTCCACTAATATTATTTAGATCAATATCAATAAATAATAAATCAATATTGTTATAAATTGACATTTCTGTAAAATGATCATTCTGAATTTTAATTTCATATTTTTTAAATACATCCGATAAAAATTTTTCAACGTACTTTCCTAAATATTGACTAAAATCTTTATCGTCATCTATTATTAAACATTTCATTTTATAATCCTCCTATCTCTTATTTCAAAATAAATAGTAACGTATTAGCACAAAAAAAAGATATTAGTAAATCTAATTTTTTATATAAACTCCCTTATTTTAGCATATAAACTTAACATTTTTTCCTATATAATTTATTTAGTTTTATTCCATATATTTTCCTTTTATTCCAAATTTATTATCTATTCTAATTATTATTTTAAAATATAAATGTAAAAAGTAAGGAGGACATAAAATATATGAAAAGAAGAACAATTAATATTTTTTTAACATTAGTAGCTTTTTTAGGAACTCAAGCCATTACAAGCATGTCTTTATCTGGGATGTACCAACCCACACTTTATACAGATGATCTAAATAAATAAATCTATTTTTAATTTTCATATTCACATTATCATAAAAAGAAATTTATAGAAATTATTCTACGTAAAATGAATAATTTATTACGTGAACGAAAAAATTGATTCATTTACACCTGATAAATATTAAAGGATTATATCAAATATGACATTAGAAGAAATAGAAATTAAAAGTGGTTTATCACATATATCAATAAACTTATATGAAAAAGAGGGACTTATTTCATCGTATAAAAAAAATGGCATAACATATTATGATAAAAACATTTTAGCTACTTTAGAAAAAATTAAAATATTGAGAGATTTAAATCTTTCTCTTGATACAATAAAAAAAATATTAAAATTAACGTAAAAAAGAGATACTTGCCATATAGTATCTCTTTTCTCCTTCGTCTATTTTCATTCAATATTATTTACTTTTTAATAGTTAAAAATATTAAAAAGTATCCTTTTAATCAATATAATTTTCTTTACTTAAAATGTAATATATTTTATCCACTATATTCTTAGAAACATTCTCAATATTTAATGTTTTTTTACTTTTTCCATATAATATGTAATTTGCATCTTCTTTATAAAGAATTATCAATTTCATAATTATATCTAAAGATGGCAAACACTCATTGTTCTCATACTTTCCTATTGTTGTTCTATGAATACCTACTACTTTCGAAACATATTTTTGTGAATAACTTAATCTCTCTCTAGCATCCTTCAAACGTTCACCTATTGTCATCATTGTTCTCCTCTCCATTACCATTATAGATGAGAGTCATACTCTCTTAAAGTACAAATTCACGTAATATGATTTTTATTTACGTAATTTATTTTCTAACAAAATATATATTTTGTTATATTTTGGAAAAGGAGGTAAAAAAATGAAAAAAATTTTATATTTAATTAGTATATTTGTATTTTCTGTCGCAAAATTTTCTGCAAACACACCATCTCAAATTGTACATTTTCAACCCAATGCTCCATCTAGATTAAAAAAATAATAAAGTATAATGCTATTATTTTCTAATTAATTATTTTATACTATATGATAGTATAAAATAATTCTTTTGGAGGTACAAAATGAACATAGCAATAATTGATGATGATTTATATTTTTTAAATAATATTGAAAAAAAAATAAAGCAATATTCTAGAAATTTATTTAGTATTTCTATTGATACTTTTACAAGCTGCTCTTTACTTTTTTCAAAAAAATATGATATCTATTTTTTAGATATAGATATGCCATCATCAAATGGAATTAATATAGCAAAAAAAATAAAATCAACAAATTCACTTGCTAAAATAATTTTTATTACTTCTCATGTTGATTTAGTATTCAGTGCAATCACAATTCAACCTTTTTATTTTATTAGAAAAACGAATTTAGATAAAGATTTATCCATAGCATTTACATTACTTGAAGACTGTTATATAGAAAAGGAATATTATAAATTTAAATATAATTCAGAAATAGTAAGCATTCTAGTTGATGACATTTTATATTTAGAAACATCTGATCATTTAACAACTATTTATACCAATTTAAATCAATATCATATCTACAAGTCATTAAAAGATACTCAGGAGGAAATACATTCTCAGAATTTAATTCAAATCAATAGAAAAACGGTTATAAATATTTTACATATTTCTTTTGACAAAAAGAATACTGTCACATTAGATAATAAAAAAACATTTAAAATTGGTCGAACATTTAAAAAAAATTTTAATGATGCTTTTAACACTTTTATTTTTAAAGGAGAATAAATTATGTTATTCGAAATAATCAATGACTTTTTTGAAAATTTTTTACTAAGTTATTTTATAACTACATATCTTAAACAAGAAAATAAAAAATATATAATAATTATTGCTACGGTTATTAATACAATAATTAGTGTAATGCTATCAACGCTGAATGTATATGGATTTACTCAAACAGCACTTATCCAAATTGTATTGTGGTGTAGCTTATATTTTTTTAATAAAAAATTTTCTAGTCAAGATATTATGATCTCCTTATTTTTTAATATATTACTATTTATATCTGTTTACTTTTCAATTTTAACGTTCTCTTTATTATTAAAAACAACACCAAACAAAATTTTTCTTAATACCAGTGTATTTACTATAGAAATCATTTTTTCAAAAATTATATTTCTAATTCTTTCATCTATTTCTTTAAAAAAAAGACCACTTTTATTATCTAAAACAGATAATTTAAAAATGAATTATTTTTTAATTTTTGAACTTTTTGTAATTCTTTTAATGGAATACTATTTTATGTCAGATGTTATATATAGCAATGAGAGTAATTCAGCAAACATAATATTTATATGTTTCGTACTTTTATTTTTATCGTTTTGTTTTATATTTAATCAAATGATTAATATGAATAACACATTATATAAAAATAGGTTAAAAAAACAACGAGAAGAATATATAAATGAGAATTTAAAAAATATTAAATCAATAAAATATGAAGTTGAAAATATTGAACATAGAATGAATTATATGCTTCAATCTATTGAATTTGATCTAGAAGATCAAAAATTCGATGATGCAATGTTAAAAATAAAATCATATAAAAATCTAATTACAAATAATTCCCACGTAATAAATACTAATAATGAATTATTTGATTTTATGCTAAATTTGGAAATAGATTTCCTATCTCATCAACATAAACAACTAAAAATTTGTGCATTTATTTCTAAAAATCAATCATATAATGACTTAGTACTTATTAATAAAATTATAACAATTTTAAAACTAGTATGTGGATATGCCAACGAGGTTGAGTTATTTTTAATAGAAGACACCTCTAAAATACTGGAAGTCAAATTTATAATTTTAACATCCCCATCAATTCAAAATAAAATAATTGAAAGTTTTCAAAATCAAAATGACTTAAAAATAGTTATTCATCCCTTAAATAAGTTACTAATTATAAAATATAACGAAAGTCTAGATTCTCATGATTTCTAATATTATTAATTTATTTATCAAAAAAAATATTATAAAACATTCTGATAGGGATATATATGAATACGGTCTATTTGTAATAATATTTAATAGTTCTGTAATTATATCATTTTTATTTTTAAGTTTTTTATTACATCATCTTGATTTTTTTTATTTGTTTATTCTATTTTGGACTCCATATCGTATTTTAATAGGAGGCGCTCATTGTAGCACACCATTTAGATGTTTGATTGTATCAGATTTAATCTTCTTATTTGCTATATTGTTATACCATCTAAATGCATATTCTTACATTATTATAATGAATTGTTGCTTGATGATTTTTCAAATCAAATATTTGGATACCAATTTTTCTTTTTATAGCTTGTGGTTAATATTTTTTCTTTTACAGTTAGTTTTACCAATTAAATTTCTAAAAATATTAAATATTGCTTATCTATTAAATTCATTGTCTGTAACTTATAAAATAATATTTAAAGATAAATTTATTATTTAAGAATATATTTATGTAATAAAAAGGAGGTAATTAACATGCTTACTAAAATTAAAAATAGATTTAATAAAATGATAGATGAAATTGATACTAGCTCTGCTATTTCTATTATTTCATCAATTATTGTTGTTTTAACATTTTTATTTACCATTGTTAAAGGACAATTTGAAAAAGGTTACTCTGAAGGACTGTATATCAACAATATCACACTTTCGATATCAATTTCTTCCGCACTATTTCAGATATCAATTCCTTTTATAATTAGTATATTTTTTATAACTATCTTTGTAAAACAAACTAAAGATAATATTCCATCAAGCTTACTAGTATTTTTCATAAAGTTTCTTTATTGTTTTCAAATACTATTCGTTATTTCAATAATTTATACTTGTTTTCTTGTATCTGAAGGTAACCAAGTTGAATTACTTTTAAGTTTAATTCCAATTATTATTGCTGCTATTATTTCTGGAATAGCTTTATATTTCATATATAAAAAAGAAAATACTAGTAAATTTAGTAAAAAATCATATACTATTGCTGCAGTTGTGGTTGGAATAATACATTTTACTTGTTTTTTAATAGTTTTTGAAGATTTATCCTTTAGTTTATTACTTGTATATTTTACATTAATAATGTCTCTTATTCCCGTAACACAAATGTTTTTACGTAAAGATACAACTTTTAATAATAACGTAAATAATAGCCCTTCTCGAATCAATGAATTTATAAAAAAAATGGATAGCCCAATATGTATGATAATTCTTACTGTTATCATTTTTTACGTATTATTTGCTATTACTTTTGCTTTTGATCTAAGAAGTATAGGTACTAATATTTTGAAAGAGCAAGATTTATTTACAAAAATAGAATCAAACATCAATTACAATTCTAATTCCAATGCAGATGGTTATTTATTATTTGAAACAACTGATAAAAAATACGTTGCTATTGCTTACGTAAATGATACGTCAGATAATGAGATTAAAATTTTAAAAGGATACAAATTCATTGATATAGACAATCTTGAGGTAACTGAGCAAAAATTTGAAATAAATAATATCAATAAATAAAACAAAAAACAATTAATATTACCGAATACATCATTTGTATCTCGACAGGATATTAATTAATAAGCAATAACATATGTAAAAACATGAAATGTTCATTCTTAACTATTTGTACTAAAAGTTTCTTATAAATATTAGAAAAATTATAATAAGATTTCTCAATATTTAAATATAAAAAAATAATGTTAATAAAATGGGTAATCAAATAATTTGGCTTTTCCCCTAAATTATTTGGTTATCCATATTTTATTTTGTAAAAGAAAAGGCTGTACAATATCGTAAGTTTAATTTGTACAGCCTCTTTCAAAATAACTTGTTAATTTTCACAAAACCTATATTTTCAATATAGGAGCAATTTAATAAGTGAACTCTCTACTCAGCAAAAACTAGTTTTATTAATGAACTACAAATTTAGAAAATCATCTATTTTTTCATTAATATTTATTGCATCATCTTTTATTACTTTATATATATCCTGTATGTTCTGAATACCTATTTTATTTTTATCATCGTCTATTTCTTTTTGAATAGCATTTTTGCAATCATTAATATATTCTTGACAAGGTGCTAAAATATCACCGATTCTGATAAAATCATATCTAATTTTATCAAGATAGAAATGCTCATCACTATCATTTTCCTTTGTAGTTTTATCTGGCTCATTATTACTATTTTTATCATATTGCTGGATTAAAATTCGAATTTCCCCTAAATCATAATCGCTATCTATTTTCGTTTTTCTTAGTGATCCACTACCATTTACATTAAAACATTTTATAAAATCATTAATATCTATACCTAACACTTTCATTGCAAATGCATCGGCAAATCCTTCATAATATAAATCCATTAAATCTTTTATATCTGTTTTAATACTATGAATTTGCTCAATATTTTGAGCTTCCTCACTTTCAAAATAAAGCATGTTAGAAATATTATCTAATATAATTCCCATCTCTTCCTTTATTGTTTTTATATTTTCTCCTTTCTCAATAAGTTTACTTGATACTTTATTCAAAATATTACCTTGATTTTCAATTAAAAAGTTCTTTATTTCATCTATAAAAAAGGGTTGCAAATAATCTTTATGATTCATATAAAAATTTACAGCATTTTTTTAACTATCTTATCTATAATAATTTCATTTTTTTCTAAAATAATGAATCCAAAACTATAAATTAGAAATATTTGCATAAAATCTATAACAATTAAAAATAATAGTCCTTATTTATAGATTCTTTAAATTATATATAAATGTGACTTATTAAATGATATAAAACTCATAAAAAAATATACGTGTATCTATTACTAATTAAATTTAATTTACATAATAAAGTTATTTGAATATTTATTATAAAATAAAAAAAGTTGTAATCACTTTAGTCAACTATTACAACTTTTTTTCATTTTATTTATATACAATAATATTTACCATTAATTAAAATGTCTTCTATTAAATACTATATCGTAAAGAAACCTAGCAAAAGTTCTAAATTTACCTACATACATAACATTTCTATAATGATCAACACCAAGAAATCTATATAATTTTAGCATTTTTTTATGGATTTCATTTTTTCTTTTTTTTAATACATTGATTTCTGTAATATTAACTTGTTGTCTTACCCCATCAATTATCTGTTCTTCTTGCATTCCTGATAATTCATCTATTTCTAAAATAATAGTTTTTATTTCTAAATATTTTTTGTAATTGCTGACTTGCAATATAGAGCACTTTTTTCTTAATTCTAATAATTTATTTTCAAAATTTTCAAAATTATAATCTTGTTGTGGATTTTCAATAAATTCAGCATAAGCATTCGGTAAATCAATAGTTAATAAATCACCAAATATTTGGGCTTTTAAATTTTCTTCGTACTCTTTTCTATGCTGAAACCTACCAAACATGTAAGCAAGTACAGCCCCTAAAATTGCACAAAAGAGCTGTACAGTATTCCCATCAAAATTCATAATTACTTAAAAATTAATACTCTTGATAATTTTTCCTACAAGATTTTCATTATTTGATTTAAATTCAAAGTGCTCTAAAACCCCTTGTTTTCCATATTTTGTTACTTCATCTGTCATCATTCCTCTAACAAAAGAAATTCCAATCGCTTTAATGTTATCTGGAAAAACTATTACATTTTTTTCATCTTCTTTAATTTTTGGTTTTATTTGATCATTATATGTTGCATATCCATACATGCTACCAGTAGCCCTTGTTGCAGTAGGTTCAAACTTCAATTTAATTATATTCATCGATTATTCCTCCTTAACCACATACATTAAATTATATGCTGTTCCATTTAAATTAAAAGTACTATTTGATAAACAAATTTCATCAGGCTTTTTAGAAAAATCATTTTCGTAATTAAAAGCAATATTTTCACCAATTAACTCACTACTTAAAATATTTTCATTAAACATTAAAATATCTTTATTAGAGTATACATATGATTGGTTCTCAGGTAAATCTTTTTGTGACATTTTTGAAAAATTCATAATAGATTTATTAAGCCCTGTTCCTCCTATTTTATTTCTATTTCTTGTAGAAACACCTCTTTGAAATGCAGATACCATAAAAAACATATTTTCCGAATAGTTAGAATCTAAGAAAAATTCTCTTTGGGCTTCATAATAATCTTTAATTTTGCTTCTTAATTTAAAATTGTTAACATTTCTTCTGTATGTCTCTTTTATATTAGTATAAAGGAAATTGTCAGATATATTAATAACATTTATCATAATATGTATATAATCGTCATTATCTTTTTTAGAAATCACTTTTACAGCTGCAACATCTACAATTCCAAACCCGATTGTATGTGATAAAATATTATCTATTAACTCGTCAACTATTTCACAAGCATCATCTATCATATCTTCGTTATTAACAATCAACGATAAAATAGACATAATATCACTTGATAATCGTTGTTGCATATGCATCTGCTGATACACATCTTTATACGTACTTTTGTCAATTATTTTTCTAATATTCGCACCAATAATTTCTTGTTTATAAATTCGTCCAGAAAATTTTTCGTACATGATACAAAATTTTTTATTTGTTATTTGTTTTCTATTTATTTCTTTTAAAAAAGAATAATAATAAAAATTATATGCTATGCTTTCCTTATCCTCAACTCGAATATTAATATATATATTAAAATTTCCTTTCAAACATAAAGAATATATTATTAATTCTAATATCAACACCACTGTTCTATCTTTAAAGTATCCAGTATTTATTAATATTCTAATATTTGAATTTTTATTTGAAATTAGTTCTATATCATTTTCGTAAATATAATTAATTTCTTTTCTAAATTCTTCTAACGATTTTGCATCAAAAACTTTTTCATTATAATTGACATATATAGTTATTTTTCCATTTTTTTGTTTGATTTTTGGTTTTTTCATATCATTTTGTAACAATAATTTTTTAAAACTCATTTGCATCACACCTTTTCTATATTTTAGCAAATTTTGACACAATAATATAGGATTCCGCATATAACAAATAGTATATTTATTAAATCATGTTCTTATAGTTAATATTAAAATCTTTTTCTGTAATAAATATTAATAAACTGGTTACAGGAATGTCCTAACCGCACCATCCCTATGCACTTATATAATTACAGTTATCCCAAAATAAAGATCAATTAAAAAAATACATATTAGATGTATTTCCATTGTTTTCTCTTTTTCTTGGGATTTTTATTATGAGTTCTTCTTCTACAAGTATCTTTATTTGCTTTCTTACTGTTCTTTCTGAAAGTCCTGTATCATTGACAATTGTTTTAACTGACGGAAAACAAGACCATGTTTTCCTGTTTGCGTATCGTAGTAATGCTCTATAAACCATTCTTCCTGCTGGAGTTACATTGGCACTTGATACTTTTGTATAAAAATACATATAATCCTTATTCAACTTTGACACCCGCCTCATTTATTATTTTTTTAAGATCAAATTTTATATTGTCATCTTTTTCAAACTTATATTTTAAAATTGATGTGATCTTATTTATATCTGCATACTTAACCTCTCTTTGTACTCTTTGATTGACTTGATATTCCTTGTCCAATTTTATCTTCCACTTAATGAATAATCTTAAAACTGTTTTCATTGGATGCATTCCAGTCTTCATCAAAATAAAATGACCCTTTGGCATACTCTTTAATTCATCTGTTGTCATAAGAGGTCTTTCTATCATTTGTAAAGACTGTGAGGGATCATTTTTCCCTTTACTGACTGATCCACTCATAACAGTCTTTGAACCAAGATTTTCACTCATTACTTTTGCTGTTTCTGAATTAGGTGCAAAACCGCCAAATAGTGTATCCTGACAGTTATCCACAATAATACTTGCTCCTTCTTTTCCATAATTCTTTTCTAACTGTGCCAATGATTGAATAATTGCTACTATGGAAATATTTCTTGATCTCGATGCCGAAAACATCATTTCTGCTGATTCGATTTTAGGGATAGTTCCAATTTCATCTAGATACATAATGACCTTTCTTTTTAATCTTCCACCCTGACTATCAGCACAAGCCAACATTTCACGATAATACTGTTGAATAAAAAGAGAAATCAAAAAGTGTTTTGTGTTATCTTCTTCAGGCATTACTAAAAAGATTGCAGATTTTTCACTGCAGAATTTTTCTATATCAACTGTAGTTTCAAAACATAATATCTGTTCAATTTCAGAATCAATAAATGCATTTAAACGAGATAAAACAGTAGAAAGAACAGACATCATTGCCTGTTCTCCTGTATTCAAAGCAGCTCCAGCAAACCACTTTGCTTTATGGTTATCAGGCAAATAATCAAGCAGGATCTGAAACTGTGTTTTCCCTTTTATTCCAGAAGGTTTCAACAGATCCTGAACAAGTTTAAATACACTGACGATATGTCTTTCTCCATCATCACAAAATTCAGAAATAATTAAAATGATACTTGTAAGAAGTCCCTCTGCCGAATCATAAAAGAATGAATTCTGACCATAGCTTGATGCACTTTCTCCATCAGAAAAAATAATTGTTTTAGCAATTATTTTGGCGTACTTTTCTGTCTTGGCTTTTAAAGACAAATCATTTCTGTTTTGTTTGTACTGATCCATATATTTATTGACCATATGAAGCATATTGTTTCCATCTGAAAAAAGAGGATTTCTTAAGTCAATAACTGAAATATTGTACCCATAATAGTCATGAGCAATTCCACCATAATTACGATACAGATCACCTTTTGTATCTGTTGTTATAAAAGAGACACCACTGGCACAGGCATATTCTAAATTTGGGTATAAAAAATGGGCTGTTTTTCCAACACCAGCTGCACCAATCATCAACAAATGAATATCATCACAATCAACATATCCAAATGTTTTTCCAAGGTTTATTTTACTTCCTACAACCAATCCCTGTGATTTCGGAAGATCAATACCTTTTCTCCACTTCACACTGTCAAATTCAATATACTTCAAACTTTGATGAACCTCTTTATCTGTCGCAAATCGAGCTGTTCCGTATTGTCCATCACCGACTGTTTTTGATTTGATCTTATTCAGATTATAGTTTCCGTTAAAATACACGGCACATCCTATAAAAAGAAAAAATAAAATACCAAACGCTATAAATATTCCTTGTGATTTTGTCATCTTTTTTTCTCACCTTCTTCACCTATTCATTCAAATCCTTTCATTTGAAAAGACTCCTCATAATTTTCAACTGGTTCAACATATTCACTGATAATATTCAAAGCCTCATCATAGCTTTTCGCATTAAAAGTTATTCTTTCAAACATCTCGTTGGCTTTTTCTTCATACCCTGCACTTTTCAATGTTCTTGAGGCAATACCCATAAGATTAAAAATATTTCCATCTTCACCTATCATCTTTGCCTTTGGTCGTTCTTCTTCAAGAAGACCATATGCCTGTTTATTTTCCATGGTTTTATAAATCTCCCTTCTATAATGAACATTCATATAAAAAAGACCTGCAGATAAATTTCTACAAGCCTTTACTAGATTATTTCTGTTATTTTCTTTAACACAGTTTTTATAGTCAGCTACTGACTGACAAACATTTTCAAACATCTTTTTTGTATTGCCATTGTCCCTATAACTTCTATAATCCTGTTTTAAATATGACCAGACTGGTGAATCATCTGATAATGGGTGAGAGAATCCTAAAAGAGAATGTTCATGGATCATTGTCATTTTTAAAAGTCTATCCATCTGTGCCTGAAACTTAAAATCATCTCTTGGTTCTTTTCCATTAAAAGAATAATAGAACTTGGCAAAAAGTGAATCAAATTCATCTTCTTGAAATCTGTCTTTTACAATTGTTTTAAAATCACTTTTAATATCTGAAACATATTTCATTGCTTCCTGATATTTAGGACTGTCTGTTGATTTAATAAATTCAACATTGTTTTGTTCTTTCAGATCTTCATTAAAATCTTTATTTCTTGCACGAATACATGAAATAGTGTAACTGCCTTTTTCATTTAGAAAATCACTTATTCTCTCTGCACCTTCGATGCCTGCAATATCATGATCCAGACACAAATAAATTTGATTGATGTTTGGATGAACATCTAAAAAATGATTCAGTCCTATTTTAGAAAGTCCATTCAAAGCAATATAACTGTTTTCCATCCAATTCGCTTTGTTTAAAGAAATATAGGAAAGCATATCAATAGGTGCTTCAAAAACATAAACCTTGTTGGATGATCCTTTATAATGAAACGGATATAATGGATCAGAGCCTTCTATATTTCCTCTAAATGACTGCTTTTTACCATAAGTTGCAGTACCTCTTTTATGTCCATGACGAGCAACACCATTTTCATCCAAACCAACAAATACAGCATTGTGATATTCCTTATCTTCGTAGATCAAACCTTTTCTTACAAATTCATCAATGACTTCCTTATCAAGAAATCTTGTTTTCAAAAGATATCCATAGACCCTGTTTAAAGTTTCATTTTTTTCAGGAAGTTTAAACTCTGCCTTCTCTGTTTTTTCATAAGGAACTGACATTTGAAGATCACCCACATTGGATAGAAGAAATTCCACAGCCTGCTTAAAATTATAGTTAAAATATCTTTGAACAAATGCTATTGGATAACCACCTGCTTCTGCCTTCCAATCATAAAAGCGATTACCTCTTACAGTAATACTTGTATGCCTTGCCCATCTCATATCCTTTCCTGACTTTATAAGTGCTTCACCTTGCATTTGAAGAAAAGATGCAATATCAACTGAATTAGCCATTGCAATCTGTTCTTCACTGAACATTCTTGCCATTACTGATGCCTCCTTGCTTTTTTCTTTTTATTTTGCTTTTTACCTTTGATTGACTTTACTTTCATAGATTCATCTTTTTGTATATGCGTAATGCTTTTAATTTTATCCTTCATATCTTTCACCTTTTTCTTCAAATTAAAAACGAAGTGAATGATCATCTTCTCTATGACCCGTTGCACCTCGTTTTCTTATTAATTTCTGTTTGAGTTTATGTTCGACTCCTGTAAGAATCGTATTTCTTATTGGCAACTCATTTTCAATGATTCTTCCAATATGACGAAACATTCTTGTTGTCATCATACTTAATGGAACTTCTTTTATATCATCTATATGATCTAAAAAATATTGAGCGTATTCATTTCCATTTTCAGCGGCCAATGTTAATAGCTTTATAGCTCTCTCTTTATCCTTTTCAACATCTTTTCCTAAAAGGTACATTTTGCCTAAATAATACTGTGCATATTCATTTCTATATTCACAGGCTTTATTCAAATAATAAATTCCTTGCTCTACATTCTTTTCAGTAACTTCACCTTCAACAAGAATTTTACCAATTTTAAATTGTGCTACTGAAAAATTTTCATTTGCCGACTGATAAAGATAATGAACATACAAATCATTATCTCCTAATTCCCTATAGATATTTGCTAGTCGGTTATAAGCAAATTTGTTATCACCACTTTGTTTATAACACTCTATTGCCTTATCCAAATCACGATCTACATAGAATCCATCATGATAGATTTTGCCAAGTATATATTTAGCTAATGGAAGTTCACATTTTTCAAGCCATTCTATACTTTCTGGAATCATTTCAAATTCATTGTTTTTAATTGCTAAATTGCTATCACCTATTTTTTTATAGTCACGCCTTATTTTATATTCTTCTAACAAACTATTTTCTTTATTAAATTCCATACCTGTTTCATTAGTCACATCATCCAATTCACTATTGCCGAAATTGTGAATATCTTCAAAATCCTGCATGACCATATTTAAAATCATATTCTTGATGCTTTTAAATTCTTTTTGTTCAAGTAGTGGTAAACGTTCAAGGATAGTGTCATTATATGTTTCATTGACTTGTTGTTTATACAGGTACCATTGTTCATATAGCTGCGCTATATTTTCATCCTTTTCCAGCTCTCTTAAAATGTCGTTGATGATCTGCTTTGATTCCTTTGGAATATAGGCATACATCTTTCTTCCATGGTAATCTTTCAAGCTCATTTTGAGCTTTAAAAGGTCATTAAAGATCTGCGAACTATCAAAATGTTCATGATCCATTCCATTTAAAATTTCAACGACTTTTTCTTTACTGTATTTTTTTATTTCATCTCGATTGGCAGTCTGATTTTCATAAATATGTAAAAGATCATTTTTAAAAATACTTCCAGCATACTGTTTTCTGATTGACTCTATTCCTTTTTTAGTTAAATAACCCTCTTTAGGATTCTTTGAATAGGCAACCATATGAATATGAGGATGATGACCTTCATTATGAAAAGCAGCAAACCATTTGAGATTGTTCGGATCTATCTTCATTGCCTTTGCCAGATCATTTCTTTTTTCCTGACAAAGTGACATCCAGCTTTGAACTGAATCAAAGCCTAAACGGGTAGCATCCTCTCTTTTTATAGAAATGATATGTGTCCAGACGTTGCCTTCATGTTCTCCTATTTCCTTGACAACATCATTCAGTTCAAATTGAAGACCTGCATCTGAAAACAAACCATGCTCACCAAGTTTTTCTACTCTAGGACGATGTGAAATATAATCTATATAATTTTCCTTTGTTGGAATATCATCAAGATTAGTATCAATCACACTCGATATAAATTCACTGGCATTTTCTCTTGTTGGATTTTCTTTGAAATCATTATATTCAAACATTCCTGTTGCAGTTGGATAATCCTTTATAAGCTGTTGAATAAGTTTCTGCTGTTTCTTTGTTGCATTCATATTTCCATAATCACTTTTGAACTTTTCTACACCTTCTCTGGTAGCAATATAATTCACATAATATTCTTTATGACTTTTACCTTTCATATATCCTGACTTAACAATAATTCTTACCATAATCTTTACCAAATAAAAAAGGAAACCTTTTTAAAGTTTCCTAACATATACTTCCTATCTTCTATTAAAAAATACATCTGCAAGATCATATCCCAAATACAATGCCTCTTTAAAAATAACTATTTCATTTTCAATTTCTATTTCTGATGAACATCCTATCCATTCTTCATTTATTTTGTTCGCTTCTTCCTCACCATATACTTGTATCAATGCCTTCATAATTTTTTTATGAATTTCATCTCTGATTTTATTTAACTCACATTTTTTTGAAGAATCCTTTCTAGTATTTTCATAGAATAAGTCATCTCCATAATAAAGCTGTTTTATAAATTCATCCTGTTTTGACATGTAGATCATTCCTTTCTAGACGACATACTATCACAACTGTTTTTATATAGCTATTATGAATCAGGAACCTTTTTGATATTTATTTATTTCTTCAAAACTTATCTTGCCATTGGTTGCTTTAACTTCGTTCATACATTTCACTCTTAATTTTTTAAGAGTGTCATTATCAACATCAGCTATTGCTGAAAGAACATTCATGACCATTGAAAGCTCCACTGTATTTTTATAAAGCAATTTTGAAATACGATCTTCACTTGACTTAACAGTTCCTTGAACAGCACTTGAAATAGCAACAGGCAAATACTGATTTTCCAACGTTGAGCGATTGTAACCATCATAAAATTTAATTGCTCTTTCAATAAACTCACTTCGACTTTTGCTGTCATCTGTTTTTGTCATTTCATCCAGTCTGTCCATCACATCTTGAGTTAACCAAATCGTTGTTCTTTTCTTATTCACATTTTATTTTCCTCCAATAAAAAAAGGATACCTTTGCATCCGTTTTTCTCTATTATATATAATTTAAAATTTATCAATTTCATCATTCTAATTACAATTTTACATTCATTTTTTCATCAAATATTCTTGAATTTACAAGCAATAATAAATGATCCCACTTATGTCATAGGTAGTGCATAGGTAGTTAATAGGTAGTTATTCTCAATACACTGGTATATTGACTTTCAGTTTTGTATAAACTATAATGTAGTTGAAAAAAGGAACTGCCAGTAAGCGGCTATCCTTGGATTTTGTATTTTTGTTAAAATAACTAACTCATACTTTGACCAGGAGTGAGGTAGTTATTTTTTTGCACTTTTATCTATAATGATAAGAAGTAACTTTACAATGATTCCTATAATAGACACAATAAATGCTAACGCTGTTAGCACCACCATGACTGTTTCATATGTTGTCATTGCGCATCACCTCCGTTTTTCAGATTTTCCCAAAACTTCTAGGAATGTGAATTTCGA
>ERZ840517.1692-NODE-1692-length-22655-cov-3.752876_pt1 | contig 22655 bp, 24 predicted proteins | sample MGYA00519876_ERZ840517 | MGnify/ENA primary metagenome ERZ840517 (study PRJEB31850, sample SAMEA3708882) | human gut metagenome | biome: human gut; feature: human-associated habitat; material: faeces | place: China | collected 2014 ... | reverse complement strand
TGGTGAGATTTTCGAATTTCGTATTGTAACGGTCCAGCAAGCAAATCCCGTCCTTTTCTATATTTTCAAGCAATGCGGCATCGGTATGTTCGTTGACAAACACCAGATCAACCGAATACAGCGAGTCCAGATCATTTTCGACAGCATCGCTGAATTGCGCACGCTGCTGCGCTGTGCAGCCCCAGACCGCAAAATCGTAGTCGCTACGGGCGCGATAATCGCCGCGGGCACGCGAACCGAATAATACCAATTTCGGCACTCCATAACGGTGCGCTAATTGTTTTACCTGTTCGATTGTCTTATCCATTAGCGTCACCGTCCTTATTATTTTCATTATACCATACTTAAAGGAGAGATACACCATGAAGATTGGCTATATCCGTGTCAGCACCGAGGAACAGAACACAGCTCGGCAGGAAGTCCTGCTGCGCGAACTCGATGTTGACGAGTTATTCATCGATAAGGCAAGCGGCAAGAATGCCGACCGCCCGGAGCTTACCCGTATGATGAATTACGTCCGGCGCGGCGACACGGTTATCGTTGAGTCAATCAGCCGATTTGCGAGAAACACGCGAGACCTGCTTGATCTCGTGGAACGACTGACCGAGAAACAAGTAGAATTCGTCAGCCGCAAAGAGGCTATTGACACAACCACACCCACTGGCAAGTTTATGCTCACCGTGTTCGCCGCGGTTGCAGAGCTCGAGCGTGAGTATATTCTTCAGCGTCAGCGCGAGGGCATCGCCATTGCTCAAGAGCAAGGCAAGTACACCGGCCGCAAACCGATGCCTCTGCCGGATAACTTCGAGCGGGTGGTTGCTCGCTGGCGTACCGGCGAAATCACCGCGACCGAGGCCATGCGGCAAACCGGATTGAAGACGAATACGTTTTACCGGCGGTGTGCGAAATCGAAACAAACCGCAAACAACTAAGATTCCATTGTATACTTTAGTTACCGCTATACCTTAAATATTAACCGCCGAACCTCTCGTTTATGGGAAGTCCGGCGATTTTTTGTTTTATCCGTTTCGATGTTTTAAGCGAAAGTATGCGACCAAGTCTTCTCATGCCAGAATGGCTCTTCTTTGCCGCTCCACAATTTCAGACAGCCGGTTCAGCCGTTCCTCCGGCAGTTCGATAGTCGAATGCGGCCTGAATCGAAAGCCGTCCAGATTTTTCAGCTCCTGCCGGATTTCATCGGTCAGCATGCCGCGTGCCGTCTTGATAAAATCCACGCCGATACGCGGACGGCACTTGCCGATGTACCAGTCCGGATTGGCCAGCTGATCTTCGTCCAGATCGAACAGTAGACTGCGGTTATGGTCAAAAACCGGCGCAGGCTTTTGAATTTTCATCGTCTGATTGTCGAACAGGAAGCCGAAATTGCCGAGATGACGGTCGATGTTGAGAATAAGCGCGTCAAGTACGAACATACGGCGGAGTGCGTCCTCTGCGCCGAACATCTCGTATAGCCGCAGCAGCTCAGAAACCGTTGTCGGGCGGTTGGGAAAGTCGCTGATTTTGATGAGTCCGTACTGCTCATCGGTAAACAGACGGCACTTGGATATCAGCCGATGATGGTAGAAATCCAGGTCGTAATCCACAGCCTGTGGACAAATCTGTGCCGCAATCTGGCACGCAAGGAATTCGGACAGCGGCTCGATTTCATAGGTGTCGCTGCCGCCCTTGTAGAGATAAATTCCGTCCGGTTCGCGCACCCAGCATTTTGCGTAATAGCCGTCCGTACCGAACTCCGGCGAGGTGGAGGACAGGGACTCGACGCTGATCACGCCGCTGAAAGCCGCCTGCGCGATGAGGGCATCAAACTCGTTTCGATATAGGGAAACCTTGTCCCAGCCGAGCGTTTCCGACTCTTCTTTCACCCAAAACGTATCGTTGAGCGACAGCGCATGCGTCACACGAAGAAAGCCCTCCAGACCGATGCAGCCGTACTGCTCCAGAAGCTGCTCGATATGCTTGCGGTGCTTGGGTGCTTTACGCTTCTCAAGCCACGCCGTCAGCGATTGCAGACCGAGCGGGCGCAATTCGGTGTACCACTCCTGCAGAACCGCGCTTTCCTCTCCAAATTCGTCCTGTATACAGGAGAACAATGCCCACGGCTCGTCTTTATTCATTAAGATGTATCGCATAAGGCGCCCTCCTTTCGCACTTTGGTGAGGTAATTATAGCATATTGAACACAGAATGGCAAAAGTAGCATAGCATCCGCCAGAACTACAATGTAATTGATAAATTGTGCCACTCCGCAAAAACCTGTTTTCCTCATCAAGAACGAGGATGGCGATCTTGGTGTCATAGATTCATTCTCCGTGCGTAGCCGCTGAACTTCTGCGTCCTCTGCGCTCTATGGCAAATGCCTCCGGCCCTTTACTTCAAATCGTCTCGCTGTTTCGCAGTAACTCAACTTTTCTTTCATCATGTTTTGCACGACCAGTTTCTTAAGGCAATACCGCATAATTGAACAAGAGCGATTTGCGAATAAATTTTGCGTACTGATGAGGCGCGGTTTCGCAGCAATACTTGCCGTATTGCAAGAAATCGCAACAAAATCAGAATACAAAATTTCCGCAAAGCGCCGCTGCTTTAATTGTGCGGTGTTGCCTTAAATTCTGGCGTGTCCCGTTTGTTCATTTTTTCCTCTTGGCATAATAAATCACTCCATCTGGTTAGATAGTATATCATACTGTCTAACAAATGGGGGCAGTTCAACATATGTCCCCCTTCTTTCTCATTCCTCTGCTGCAGTAAATCTGATTCATCGTTGGGTTTTCGATTAAGATCAGCAAGCAGATAATCTATAGCACTCCGAGGCGTAAAAGAACGCAGAATATCGTTTTTTAGGCATGGACGCATTTCCTTAACAGTTTCCCATTTGATATCCTCGAACATTTCTTCTCTATCTTCGTCTTCATCTTTTCGGCAATTATTTGTAAACTTATGAACCAGCTTTTTGTAATGTTCAGGCAGCACCCGTTCCTTCCCATACAGTGGGTGATACGGTGCTGAACGAAAGAGTAACAATCTTTTCGAGTGGGAAATACAGTTCTTTTATACAGAACCAGATGTTTTACCAGTACATCCTCTACTCTCTCCAGCAAGTGCTCTGACGCTTCACTTATGACAAAAGTTTCATACACATTATCTATTAAAGAGCAGGAGGTATTGTACTTCAGCAGTTCCGCTTTATCGTGCTTATTCCCGTCTCCCTTAACTTTATATATGGCATTTAATACGAACAGCAATGGCAGTACAGGGTAAATATATGGTGTCTAAAAAACTGCGTTACACCTTGTCTTACTGCAAACTGTTCTCTTCTTTACAGGCACACCTTTATACAGTAGTTCGTTATCAAATCGTCGATAGCAATTATTGATATCCTCCGTAATTTTCTTTATTAGGTTTTTTCCATTATCCTCATAGTCATGCTATTTATCGCTCGTCTCTGAACGGCTCAGCAGATGCACCATATTACTGATCGCCTGAAACAAGTAATCATTTTCATCACGAATTTTAAACAGCAGTTTGTAAGACTTCATGTCAGCTTTATCATCATAGCTACGCATGTTAATTTTTGTAATATCTTCTTCAGTCCCAAAAACAAGTCTGGTATAGAGAAACTGAAGCTCATCCGAGCTCAAGTCTTCTCTTTTTCCGGACTCAGTCAGAAAATCTGTAAGAATACAGAAATTCCTATCTTTGTACTCAGTAATGAGGAAAAGAGCAACACCTGTCACCTAGGAACAGATAAAAAGGGCCGCATTCTGCCGCGAGTATTGCAGATCGACGCGTGACAACGCCGAGAAGTATGACCTTTTCGCGCAGCAGGCATACGAATAAGCCTATTTTTAGTATAGCACCTGCGGCATCGAGCCGCAATACAGGCGCGGTTCCGCAGGTGTCTGATACGGCGAAATCCGGTTATCCCGAACTGTCGTATATATAGTATGACAATGGAAAGAATATACAATGCACCCACCATCTACACAAACCAAAGGAGGTCAACCCTTATGTTCAAGCCCACACCCACCTGTCCCCTGCCCGACATCCGCGAGGCACGCATCGACCCGACCCTGCCGGTGAACGAGCGCCTGCGCCTGTTCGCCTCGTCTGTCAGCGACCCACACCGCTTCCGCGTAGGCGACACTGCGGTTGAGGTGCTGTTTGATGACGGCGCACCCAGTCTGCAATCCTGCCTGATCAACCTATGCAAGCGGCTCCAGTGATGGTAAAAGCCGGATAACCGAAGCGAAGCCTTGCGGCACGCCGTGTGCTGTGATACACTATACGTGCAAAACACAGCCTGCGGCGTGCCGTCCGTTTTTTAGGAGGCACTCAATGGCACGAAAAAGTAAATACGAACCCCAAAAGTTATCCACAGTCCTGTGGAAACCTGCGCTCTATATCCGTCTTTCCCGCGAGGACGGCGACAGCGAGGAGAGTAACAGCATCATCAGTCAGCGCGAGCTGCTGACCGAGTTTGCAGATACGCAAACCGACATGACCGCGTCCCGGCTGTACGTTGATGACGGCTATACCGGCACCGACTTCGACCGGCCGGATTTTCGACGCATGATGCACGACCTGCGCGCCGGCATCGTCAACTGCGTGATCGTCAAGGATCTGTCCCGACTGGGACGCAACTACGTCAAGGTCGGCGAGTACCTTGAGCACACGTTTCCGCTGCTGAACGTGCGGTTCATCGCGCTGAGCGAGCGCATCGACAGCGTTGCCGACCCGCGCTCGGCGGACAGCCTGATCGTGCCGTTCCGCAACATCCTCAATGACGAGTACGCGCACGATATCTCCAATAAAGTCCGCGCTTCGCTCGATCTCAAGCGCCGACAGGGCAAATTTATCGGCTCATTTGCGTCCTACGGCTACCGCAAAGACCCGAACGACCACAGCCGGCTGCTGATTGACGAGCCGGCTGCCGCCGTTGTCCGCGATATTTTCAACTGGTTTCTCGCCGGAACAAGCGTACTCGGTATTGCCAAAAAGCTGAATGCTAAGGGCATTCCGAATCCATCTGCCTACAAACGGCAGCAGGGCATGAACTACCGCCATCCGGCCTCGGACAAGCTGGACGATCTGTGGCCGGACAGTTCGGTTCGCCGTATCCTGCGCAATCCTCTCTATACCGGCACTATGGTGCAGGGCAAAAACCGCATGAAAAGCTACAAACTGCATGTCAGCGAGGCCGTGCCCGAGGAGGACTGGATCACTGTCGAGCAGACACACGAGGCTATCATCTCAAGCGAGCTGTTCGCCAAAGCGCAATCCCTGTTCGCCCGTGATACGCGCACCTCACCAACACAGCCCAAAGTCTACCTGTTCTCCGGTTTTCTTCGCTGCGCGGACTGCGGCAAGGCAATGAATCGAAAGCTGATTTCTCAGCCGCATCGCGACTATTACTACTATATCTGCTCGACGTTCAAAAAGCAGCACAGCGGCGCCTGCACGAAGCATACCATCCGCAGCGACCGGCTGGAGCAGGCTGTATTGGAAACGCTCCGTCACCAGATTGCTCTGGCGGTCGAGATGGATGAGCTGATTGCCGAGATCAACCGCAGCGGCACGCGAAACCGTTCCGTTAAGCCTCTGCTTGACGAGCGGGCACAGCTTGAAACCGAGCGCGAACGCATCGAGCAGATGAAGCTGTCCCTGTATCCGGACTGGAAAGCCGGAGATATTTCGCGTGAGGAATACCATCGGCTGAAAGAGCAGTTTGAGCAGCAGCAGGCCAAACTGGACACACGTCTTGCGTCCCTGCAAGCACGCATTGACGAGGTGCAGAGCGGCGTGGACGAAACCAATTCGTTTGTATCACAATTCGTAAAATATCGCAATCTGCCCAGTCTGACGCGCGAAGTCGTAGTCGAACTGATTGACATGATTTATGTGCATGAGGGCGGAAAAATCACGATAAAGTTTAAGTTTTCGGACGCCTATGCAGTCGCGCAGGAGTATATCCGCAAGCATGGTCAGATCGCATAAGGCACATAGTCCTAAAATAACATCTTCCCCCGCTGCTGCCGACACCCTTTCCGCACTGCTGGAGGATTTGGGTGCCGAGCCGCGGGACTTTGACTGCATCGTCACCGGCGACCTCGGGCACATCGGTGCGGACCTGCTGCTGACGCTGCTGCGCGGCGACAGCATCGACCTGTCCCCGGTCTACTCGGACTGCGGCAGCCTGATTTTCGGTGACGAGCAGGACGCGCATGCAGGCGGCTCGGGCTGCGGCTGCTCAGCGGCAGTTCTCTGCGGACCGCTGCTGCGCGATATGCATCGCGGCAAAATCCACCGGTTGGTGTTTGCGGGCACGGGTGCGATGATGAGTCCGACCTCGGTGCAGCAGGGACAGCCGATTGCGGGCATCTGCCACGCCGTCGTGCTGGAAAGGAGCGAAGCATGAACTACCTGAACGCTTTCTGGGTCGGCGGACTGATCTGTGCGCTGTGTCAGGTGCTGATTGACAAAACCAAGCTGACACCGGCGCGTATTCTCGTTTCGCTGGTGGTGCTCGGTGTTATCCTGCAGGGGCTCGGCTGGTATCAGGCAGTTGTGGACTACGCAGGTGCAGGCGCGACTGTACCGCTGCTCGGCTTCGGATACTCGCTGGCAAAAGGCGTTGCCAAAGCAGTTGCGGAAAGCGGCTTGCTCGGCGTGTTCACCGGCGGCGTGACCGGTGCGGCAGGCGGCATTGCCGCCGCGATCGTGTTCGGCTGTCTGTTCGCGCTGCTGTCCAGACCGCAATCAAAGTCGTAAAAAATAACACTCCCGCTCGGAATCCACCTTCCAAGCGGGAGTGTTTTTGCAGCCAATTCTTTCTTTATCCGATTACGCAGATCACGGTCATTATCATGGCGCATACCACCGCAGCCGCGCTGACAGTGCGTACCTTGCTTACCGCGCCATCGGCCTGCTGCCGGTCTTCACCCAACAGCCATGCCGGTCGGAAATAGAACAAGATACCGAGAACGAACAATACGCCTATGCTGACCCAGTCATAGATTTGCATTTTCAATGCCCCATTTCTTCATTTCCGTAACCCAATACTCTCTCTTCATTTCTCTCTCCTGCTTCCGTCTGCCGAAAGCTGCGGCACTAACCGACCGGCTGCAATCCGTCGGCATCTGCCGCTCGCGCACCTGCGTCTGTATACGCGGTGCGGACCTGCTCATCGCCTGTCTCTGCAGGTGATTCTTTTTTATCAGGTTGATATTATTTTATCACACCCTGCTGTAAATCTCAATGTTTCTGCGGCTTTACAAAACACTTTCTCCGATTTAACCAATTTCTTTTTTGTGTTTTTGGCAGGAACCCTTTATTTTTGTGCACTTTATCTGTATCTATCTCCTTGCTTTATTGCATATTTTCGAGTATACTAAGAAAACCGAACTTTATCCCGCAATCGGGAAGGAGGAACTTTTCCAAATGCTGCATTACAAAAACAAAAAACGCGGCTTCACGCTCGTGGAGCTGATCGTCGTGCTGGTCATTCTGGCGATCCTCGCGGCGCTGCTCATTCCGGCACTGACAGGATATATTGATAAGGCGAAAAAGGATCAGGTCATCGCGGAGACGCGCATGCTGCATGAGGCGGTGCAGACGGAGATGTCCGAACTATATGGTTCTTCAAATTGGAAACTTAATTCCGCCACCACACTTGCAAACAGTACCGGCAAAGTAATTGGCAATAATCCTAATGGTTATGATTTGAAAGCCAACTACGATAAAATTGCAAAACTTTCCGAAGTACCTTGTCTGCAGAAAGGCGGTTCTGGACAATTTCTCGTTCTTATCAATAGTAAGGCACAAATCCACGCGATTATTTATCACTCCGACCGTGGCTATCTCGGTCTTTACTTTAGTGATACCAACCAATATAGTGCCTATAAAATTGGTGAAACCGCTGAAGGCGGTAAAATAAGCGATAACATGTTCAGTTCTTATTATAGTTCGGTTTATTATACTGCCGCCGTTGATGCCGTGCCCGACTCCAACGGCAATTACAACGACAAGAACTATTATTGGTGGTCTTGCACCGGCATCCGCGGTATGCTGAACATCAGCGAACTTGTTTTCCCATCATAACAAAATCCCCGCCACTCGGCGGGGATTTCTTTTACCATATGATATTATGCCTCAAACCCATCAGGAAACACAACGGTCAGCACCCACTTGAACGCCTCTTCGCCGTAAACGGCGTGCGGCACCTTTGCGGGCATGACGAGCGTTTCACCAGCCTTGACGATATGCGGCACACCGCCGACGGTAAAGCGTCCAGTGCCCTCGAGCACGGTCACCATTGCATCGCCGGTGGAGTCGTGCGTGCCGATCTCCTCGCCCTTGTCAAACGCGAACAGCGTAATGCTGACCGCCTTGTTCTGCGCCAGTGTCTTGCTGACCACCTGTCCCGACTGAACGGAAACCAGCTCGGCGAGCCTTACAACGCTCTCGTGGTCGATATTGCGGATGAACTTGTCCATAGCTTCTCCTCTTTCCTGTCGTTTGCTTTATGCGGACAGTATACCACGCCAAGCCGCCGATTTCTGTTGTCCGCACAACATTTACAGAAAAATCGAATTTTCCTTGCGCGCTTCGGTGCGGAATTGCTCGAGCATAGCCGTGTGCGACAGGAAATCCGGATCATCGAATTTCTTTGCACCGCTCGGGCAGTAAGTCGTGCAGGCACAGCATTTAATACAGGTGCCCGGAATATTAGATGGGTCATTCGGGTCAATCGCACCCATCGGGCAGATTTCCGCGCACAGACCGCAGTGCTCACACAGCATCATCATCGTGCTCGGCTTAGCCTTCAGGAACTTTGCGGGCGTTTTGTCAGTCTTGAGCGGCGTGTAATAGGCTGCCTGCGCGTCACCCGGTACCTTCGGCGGCTTGATTTCTCCCCCGCTTCTCAGCTTGAGCGCCGCATCCTGCGCCAGCATACGCAGCTCACTGAGGTCAGCCGCGTCCGGACGGTCTGCCGCCAGCTTGTCCGAGAATACATGTCGGCACAAAAAAGCGCCGCCTGCCGCCGGTTTGAAGTTGTTTTTTGTCAGCAGCTCGCACATTTCGGCAAGCGCGTTGTCATACGCTCTGCCGCCGTAGGTGACAAGTGCCACCGCCGGTGTACCCTCACCGTGCAGGCAGCGAGCAAAGTCCGGCGAAATCTTGTTCGGCAGCCGACCGGCATACACCGGACAGCCGAATACGACCAACTCATCCGGGGCAAACTGATACTCCTGCGCACGGTCAGACGGCGTGTTGAGCGATATGTACCGACACGCTGCCTTAAACAGACGCGCCAGTTCATCCACCGTTGTTTCAACAACGGTCTTTGTGCTTCCTGCCGGACTGAAATACACACCCGTAACTTTTTTGATATCCATATCCTTTTCGTCCTCCGCTTTACGCTTATTCTACAATTTCAATACGGAATACGTTGATCGTGTCCACATCGGGGCAGCAAAACACCGCCGTGCCGTCCTCCTGCCCGGGAAGATGGCCGCCGTAACGCAGAATGTCGATGTATGGGAACGCAACGTGCATCGCCATCGGGCAAAGCTGCCCGCGCTCGGTGTCGAAGTCGAAGCTGTCGCCGATTTTGTGCCCGCGGTGACAGCCGTGCTTGCCTTTTCGATCGATCAGCGTAATTTTGATCTTGGGTCTGCTCATTTGCGCCACGGCTCCTCACCCTGATGCAGAATTTCCATCTGGCACAGACGCATCGCGTTCAGCGCGGTATCGTGCGACTCCGGCGTGACGCACGCGCACAGTGCCGCGTCGATCACGATGTTTGCCTCCGGGAATGCTGCCTTGCACAGCATGGCGTTGGAAATCACGCAAATGCCAGTGCATACGCCGACAAATTCGATCTCCTCCGGCGGCTCATGCAGAGCGCGCAGCGCGTCCACAAGCGCCACCGCGCCGAACGTCGGCTTGCGGATGATGCGGGACGCCGGAATGCCGTCCACAGCGGCAGCAATGGCATTGTCCAGTGCATGACCTTCCGTTCCTTCGATGCAGTGCGGCACCGGCAGATGACGCCCTTCGTTTGTCTCCATGTAGTTCGGCTGGTGGGTGTCCAACGTGACGAACAGATTCTCACGCGGTGCATTTTTGGCCTTCTCTGCCACATAGGGCACGATGGCGCGCGCTTCAGCCGTACCGAGAGGACCGCTGATAAAATCCTTCTGCATATCCACTACGATAAGAATTTTCATAAATTATGGTTCTCCTTTGTGTAGTGGTTATAGTATAGCACCTTTTGCGAGGTTTTCAAACGAAAATTGCGTGAACAGCGGCACGCGCTGTCCGAGGCACGCGACCCGCGAAGCGATACGTTCCCTTTTGGCGAGGATTTCTCGGCACCCGCTGTCCGGTGTGCCCGAACCGCGCAGGCGGTTCGCCTATCTGAGCGAGGTGCTGCGCCGTGGTACAGCGAGACGTTGCGCCGTCCGGCGCGGGGACAAAAAGGAAGGGACACCCATGGTTTCCCTTCCTCTTTGAACTCCTGCCTTTCCTTCAGAGGGTTTGGGCGCAGATGGTAGACTGCGTAAGCGTGGAAAAAGAGTACGGCAGAGGATTTTTTCTTCTGCGTGGTATCCTCACACTCGCATTTCGGATAATTTACTGCTACACATATCGGCTATTCTACGCAGGGCGCAGCACAAGGTGAATTGCCCGAAGGGCAAGAGAGGGTACTCTGGAGTATGACAGTGCCGCGCAAACCGTTTTCTAGCGCAAATTGGCTACAACCGCAGGATTTAGATAATCTGCACAGGTAAAAGGGTAGAAACTGTAGATGTCTACCCTTTTTGTTCCCGCGCCGGACGGCGCACGTTCCCCGTACGCCGCAGCGTGCGAAATCTCTCACCCAGAAATGGCGAACCTCTTTACCCGATGAAGTTCTCCACGCGGTCCGCCGCCTTGTGCATCGCATGCTCCGCCTTATGCGCCGCGTGCTTGGCATTCCGCCGCATCGACGGATTGAGCATCGCGCCGGCCGCTACCATCGAAACCACCGCGCCTGCCATCGCTCCGGTTGCAATGCCGGAAACAAAAGGTGAAATTCGCATAAAAGATCTACCGCCTTTCATAAAGTTTATAGAATCAGTATGCCCGCTCGTCCCTCAAATTTTACACAGCAAAAAAATGCTTGTTTGGCACAATCGACTATTTACAATCGCATGTTCATATTATATAATATATCTAACAATCCGCCTTTAAGGTGCGGCCCGTGAGCCGCGCAAGGCAGAAAACAGTGCATACGCCGTCAGCCGTAAGACAAGGGGGACAGGTGTAGTATTCGTGCGGCTTTCTGCTAATTGTTGTGGCGGAGAGTCATTTTTTTGCATTTTTGAAGGGAGGCGGCAGATTGACCGAACCGAAGATCATACTCGATCAGGATGGCATTCGCCGTGCACTGACCCGCATTGCGTTCGAAATCGTGGAAAAAAACAAGGGCGCGGAGCACCTGCTGCTCGCCGGTGTGAAAACACGCGGTATCTATCTGGCGCAGCGCATTGCTGCCAAGCTGGGCGAGGTTGAAGGCACGGCACCTCCTGTGCTCGAGCTGGACGTTACGCCGTGGCGCGATGACGTGCCGCGCATGGACGCTCCTCTGCCCGATCTCGATCCGCGCATTGCAGGCGCGACCGTCATCATCGTGGACGATGTGCTGTACACCGGACGCACCGTGCGTGCCGCCATCGAAGCCATCTCTCACCGAGGACGCGCCGAGCGCATACAGCTGGCTGTGCTGGTCGACCGCGGTCACCGCGAACTGCCGCTGCGGCCGGATTATATCGGCAAAAACCTGCCTACCGCGCGTGATGAACGCGTTTTTGTCCGCCTGACCGAAGTGGACGGCGAAGACAGTGTAAACATACAAGCTCGCAATCCGTAAAACAACATCGCACCTGAGAAAGGAAGAACCGAATGTCTATCCAAACCTTAGTAGAAAAGATCAAGGAAAAAGGCAACCCGACCGTAGCCGGCCTGGACGCTCGACTGGAGTACATCCCGCAGCATATTTCGGGACGCAACATGATGCTGCACGGCGAAACGCTGCGTGCTGCCGCTGAGAGCGTCGTAGCCTTCAACTGCGGCCTGATCGACGCACTGTGCGACATTGTTCCGGCCGTAAAGCCGCAGGCTGCGTATTACGAGCTGCTCGGCTCCTACGGTGCGATGGCTCTCAAGGAGACCATCGACTACGCACACGCCAAGGGCATGTACGTTATCGGCGATATCAAGCGCAACGACATCGGCGCTACCGCGACCGCTTACGCAGAGGCTTACCTCGGCAAGACCCGCGTCGGCGATACCGAGATCGCACCATACGGCTGCGATTCGGTTACCGTAAACGGCTATCTCGGCACCGACGGCGTAGAGCCGTTCCTCAAGGAGTGCCGCAGCCGCGAGAAGAGCCTGTTTATGCTGGTCAAGACCTCCAACCCGTCCTCCGGCGAGCTGCAGAACCGCGACATGGAGGGCAAGCCGCTCTACGCCCGCATGGCGGAGATGGTAGCAAAGTGGGGCGAGGGTCTGGATACGCCGTGCGGCTACAACCAGATCGGTGCCGTAGTCGGCGCAACCTACCCGGAGGAACAGAAGATCATCCGTGAGCTGCTGCCGAAGTCCTACTTCCTCGTACCGGGCTACGGCGCGCAGGGCGCGACCGCAAAGGACATCGCCAATGCATTCAACGACGACGGTCTCGGTGCTATCGTAAACTCCTCCCGCGGTATCATGTGCGCATGGAAGAAGACCGGAGGTAACGGCGAGGATTACAAGGAAGCTGCCCGCGCAGAAGCCATCCGTATGCGCGACGACATCGTAGCGGCCATCAAATAATATAGACCGCGCCATCGGCGCGCATAAAATAGAATTTGCCTTGCAAATTCATAAAAACCGGGAGCATGTATCAGCGCAGCGCGAATGAAATCGCGCAAGGCGAGCGCCGGTTTTTATACAAGTAGGGAGCAAAGTTTCGCTCGTCGGAGCTTTGCGCAGTTCTGGACATATCCGCGCTTTCAGCGCGGTATGTCCCCTCGATTGAAACCGTGGTTTCAATCGAAGAATTAAGGAGCGTGTGGATATAGTGAAAAAAGCATACTTACTGCTGGCGGACGGCACTCTGTTCGAGGGTACCGCAGTCGGCTACGAAGGACAGAGCATCGGTGAGGTCGTATTCAACACCGGCATGGCAGGCTATCAGGAGGTTCTGACCGACCCGTCCTACTACGGTCAGGTCGTTACCATGACCTACCCGCTCGTCGGCAACTACGGCATCAACTTTGAGGATTATGAGTCCCGCAAAAGCTGGGTTTCCGGCTTTATCATGCGCGAGATGTGCGAATACCCGTCCAACTGGCGCTGCAAGGTAACGCTCGACGAGTACCTCAAGGCACAGAAGGTCGTTGGCCTTGCCGGCATCGATACCCGCCGTCTGACCCGCAAGCTGCGCGGCGAAGGCGTTATGAACGGTGTTATTTACACCGAGGGCTTCGAGCCGGATGAGCAGACCATTGCGGAAATGAAGGCTTACGTTGTAAAGGATGCGGTTAAGACCGTAACCTGCGACGAGAATATCGTTTATCCCGCTGACGGTGAGACCAAGTACCGCATTGCCCTGTTCGATTACGGCGTAAAGTACAACATTGAGCGCGAACTGTGCAAGCGCGGCTGCGAAGTCACCGTTGTTCCGGCGTACACCAAGCCGGAGGATGTAGTCGGCAAGTACGACGGCGTGATGCTGTCCAACGGCCCCGGCGACCCGGCGGAGAATGTCGAGATCGTGGCAAACCTCAAGGAGCTGCTGAAGTCCGACATGCCGATCTTCGGCATCTGCCTCGGCCACCAGCTGCTGGCACTGGCTATCGACGCAAAGACCACCAAGCTGAAGTACGGCCACCGCGGTGTCAACCATCCGGTAAAGGACATCGACGCGGACCGCACCTACATCACCTCGCAGAACCACGGCTATGCCGTTGTAGGCGAGTCGGTTGACCCGCAGATTGCCCGCGTGCGCTATGTCAACCTGAACGACGGCACCGTTGAGGGCCTCGAGCACATCGGCCGTCCGGTATTCACCGTTCAGTACCACCCGGAGGTATGCCCGGGCCCGATGGATACCTCGTATCTGTTTGATAAGTTCATCGAAAATATTGAAAAGTCGAAAGGAGGCGCTCAGTAATGCCGCTACGCAAGGATATTCATAAGGTAATGGTACTGGGCTCCGGCCCGATCGTTATCGGTCAGGCTGCCGAGTTCGACTATGCAGGCACGCAGGCCTGCCGCGCACTGCGTGAGGAGGGTCTGGAGGTTGTTCTGGTAAACTCCAACCCGGCAACCATCATGACCGACAAGGCTATGGCGGACAAGGTTTACATCGAGCCGATGACCGTCGAAGCCGTTCAGGAGATCATCAAAAAGGAGCGTCCGGACTCTCTGCTGCCCAACCTCGGCGGTCAGACCGGTCTGAACCTCGCCATGGAGCTGTGCGAGAACGGTTTCCTTGATAAAATGGGCGTAAAGCTGCTCGGCGCTAATCCGACCACCATCGCAAAGGCAGAGGACCGCCAGATGTTCAAGGACACCATGGAGAAGATCGGTGAGCCGATCATTGCCTCCAAGGTTGTTCACTCGGTCGAGGATGCGGTTGATTTCACCCGTGAGATCGGTCTGCCGGTCATCATCCGTCCGGCGTACACGCTCGGCGGCACCGGCGGCGGCATTGCCTACACCTGGGAGCAGCTGCGCGAGATCGCAGCCTCCGGCATCATGTACTCCCGCGTGGACGAGATTCTGGTCGAGAAGTGCATCGCAGGCTGGAAGGAAATCGAGTACGAGGTCATGCGCGACCACAAGGGCAACGCCATCACCATCTGTAACATGGAGAACATCGACCCGGTCGGCGTACACACCGGCGACTCTGTTGTAGTTGCGCCGTCGCAGACCCTGTGCGACAAGGAGTATCAGATGCTCCGTACCTCCGCACTCAACATCATCACCGAACTGGGCATCGAGGGCGGCTGCAACGTGCAGTACGCGCTCAATCCGGAATCCTTCGAGTACGCCGTAATCGAGGTAAACCCGCGTGTTTCCCGTTCCTCTGCACTGGCTTCCAAGGCAACCGGCTACCCGATTGCAAAGGTAACCGCAAAGATTGCAGTCGGCTATGGCCTGGATGAGATCTCCAACGCCGTTACCGGCAAGACCAAGGCATGCTTCGAGCCGACCCTCGACTACTGCGTTGTCAAGTTCCCGCGCTGGCCGTTTGACAAGTTCGTTTACGCGGACAACACCCTCGGCACCCAGATGAAGGCCACCGGCGAGGTTATGGCCATCGACAACAGCTTTGAGGGCGCACTGATGAAGGCCGTCCGCGGCTGTGAGATCAAGCTGGACAGCATGATCGCCCCGCACATCCAGAAGCAGTCTGACGCCGAGATTAAGAAGGGCGTGTCCCGCACGGACGATCAGCGCCTGTTCCACATCTGCGAGGCTCTGCGCCGCGGCATCATGACCATCGAGGAGATTCACGACATCACCACAATGGACGTGTTCTTCCTGCATAAGTTCCAGAACATCATCGACATGGAGAAGGAACTGGCTGCAGCTGACAAGATCGACTCCGATCTGTACATCCGCGCCAAGAAGATGGGTTTCCTCGACAAGACCATCGAGCAGCTGTCCGGCAAGGACATTTCGGATGTTAAGCGTCTGCCGGTATACAAGATGGTTGATACCTGCGCCGCCGAGTTCGAGGCAGAGACCCCGTATTACTACTCCACCTATGATGAGGAGACCGAGGTTGCACCTCCGTCCGGCAAGAAGAAGGTTCTGGTACTTGGCTCCGGTCCGATCCGTATCGGTCAGGGCATCGAGTTCGACTACTGCTCGGTTCACGCTGTCTGGGCGCTCCAGAAGCTGGGCTGCGAGACCGTTATCATCAACAACAACCCGGAAACCGTTTCCACCGACTTTGACACCGCGGACCGTCTGTACTTCGAGCCGCTGACGCCGGAGGACGTTACCGGCGTTGTCGAGGCCGAGAAGCCGGATTACGCTATCGTACAGTTCGGCGGCCAGACCGCCATCAACCTTGCGGCGCACCTTGAGAAGCTCGGCGTTCCGATTCTCGGCACGCCGGCATGGTCGATCGACGCCGCTGAGGACCGTGAAAAGTTCGACGTTATCCTTGAAAAGTGCGGTATCCCGCGTCCGGCAGGTCATACGGTTATGACCGAGGAAGAGGCTGTCAAGGCAGCCGACGAGCTTGGCTATCCGGTTCTCGTTCGTCCGTCCTACGTTCTGGGCGGTCAGGGCATGGAAATTGCCTACAAGGAGGCCGATGTCCGCGAGTTCATGCAGGTTATCACCCGCAACAAGGTCGAGAACCCGGTTCTGGTCGATAAGTACATGATGGGCCGCGAGATCGAGGTCGATGCCATCTGCGACGGCGACGACATCCTCATCCCGGGTATCATGGAGCACTTCGAGCGCGCAGGCGTTCACTCCGGCGACTCCATTTCCATCTATCCGTCCATCAACATCGAGCAGAAGCACAAGGACACCCTCGTTAAGTATACCGAATCTCTGGCAAAGAACCTCGCTGTTCTCGGTCTGGTTAACATCCAGTTCGTTCTGTACAACGATCAGATCTACGTTATCGAGGTAAACCCGCGTTCGTCCCGTACCGTACCGTACATCTCCAAGGTTACCGGCGTGCCGATGGTCGATCTGGCTACCCGCTGCATGTTCGGTGAAAAGCTGAAGGACATGGGCTGCGGCACCGGTCTGCATCCGGAAAGCGACCACTATGCGGTCAAGGTTCCGGTATTCTCGTTCCAGAAGCTGCGTGATCTGGATACCCAGCTTGGCCCTGAGATGAAGTCCACCGGCGAGGTTCTGGGCGTTGCCAAGACCTTCCGCGAGGCACTGCTCAAGGGTCTGACCGGCGCAGGCTTCCAGATGAAGAAGAAGGGCGCTGTCCTGATCTCGGTCCGTGATTCGGACAAGCAGGAGGCAATCCGCATCGGTGAGCGCTTCGAGGCTCTTGGCTTTGATATTTACGCTACCAGCGGCACCGCAAACGTGCTCAACCGCCACATGGTCGCAACCAACTCCATCCGCAATGTGGATGAGCCGTCCCCGAACATCATCGACCTGATCGAGTCCGGCAAGATCGACTACGTTGTTGCTACCTCGGTCAAGGGCCGTCATCCGGAGCTTGGCTCGGTACACATCCGCCGTACCGCGGTAGAGCGTGCAATCCCGTGCCTGACCTCGATGGATACGGTTTCCGCGTTGCTGCGCTGCCTCGAGGGCGATGTTAAGATCGAAAACTGCGAAATGGTTGATATCAACACCATCTGATTGCAGTGAAATAGAAAAAGAACCCGAAGGGAGAAACTTCGTAAAGAAGTTTCTCCCTTCGGGTTTTGTAATCCGCCGGAATGGATACGCCGTATGAACAGCATCCAGAGCCGCGCAAAGGAAATGGAAAAATCATTTCAGTCTCTTGTATAGTGTCAGAAAACAGAAACGGTGCAGTCAATAAGACTGCACCGTTTCGAAAAATGTTAAATTGAACTGCAAAGCTGTTATACGAGAGAAATTAGTCCTCGTCGTCGATCTCCAGGTAATCCTTAAGATCCTTGAACAGTGCGGTCGGATCAACGTCATCCTCGAGAACGATCTGAAGCGGCTCGTTCAGGGACAGCAGGAACATACCGAGCAGGCTCTTTGCGTCTACCATACCGCTCTTGCCGTGAATCCAAATATCAAAACCGTAACGGGTTACGATCTTGTTGATCTTCTGAATGTCGTCCGTATTCTTTACACGGATACCTCTGGTCATAATAACTACCTCCTGAGATTGTACTTCGTGAAGCCCTTTTATGTTAGTTTCATTATAGCATAAAACAGCAGAAAGAAAAGAGGTTTTTATAGATTTTCTCATTTTTCAGCGTTTTTCGCTGAACATAAGCACAATTTCTCAGTTGTTTGGGCACTATTCACAGATTATATTCTCTGTGTTTGTGCACAGTGTCGAGTCTCTCGGTCGGATGATTCATGAGAAGCGACAAAAAACTGTGTAAAAAATCGTATATTCTGTCAGGCAGGATTTTACTTGCTCAGTGAAGCAGCGTGATCCCGCTGTGACAGGCGGCCTTTCCCTGCGGTATGCAGCAACAGCACGGCGGCGATTACTGCGGTCAGCACTTCCGCGATGGGGAACGCCAGCCACACGCCGGCCGGCAGCAGGCGCGCGAACAGCCATGCCGCCGGCAGTACGAAGATCAGCTGACGCAGCAGCGACACGAGCAGCGACTGCACACCGCCCTCGGTGGCCTGGAACACGCCCTGTATGGCAATGTTTGCACCTGCGAACACAAAGCTGACCGCCAGCACGCGCAGACCGATCACGCACAGGCCCATCGTGCCTGCGGACAGTGAGAAAATACCTGCCAGCGGCTGCGCCAGAATTTCTACAGCTGCAGTGCAGACCAGCATGAGAACACTGGTATACATCAGACCGCAGCGCACGCCCTCGCGGATGCGTTTCGCGTTTTGCATGCCGTAGCTGAACGACACAATCGGCGTAATCGCGTCACGCAGACCAAATGCCGCGAACAAAACAAACTGCTGAATTTTGTACACAATGCCATAAGCGGTGACATACGAACTGTCCAGACTGCCGAAAATCAGATTAACACAATAATTCATCACGCTCATCGCGCCCTGTGCTATGATGGCCGGTACGCCGATGGAGTAAATCTCGCCGACGATACTGCGGCGCAGGCACAGAGCCTTGCGGCTGAACGGCAGTTCCCTGTTCAGCCGGAAATGGAACACGGCCGCCAGAGCCAGAGACGCAATCTGACCGAGCACGGTCGCCCATGCCGCACCTGCCACGCCCAGTTTCGGACAGCCGAGCAGACCGTAGATCATGATTGGGTCAAGCACGATGTTCGTCAGTGCGCCTGTCACCTGTGCGATTGTAGAATAAAGCGAACGGCCGGTCGCCTGCAGGGTTTTCTCAAACACCGAGAAGAACAGAATGCTGAACGATGCCATACAGCAGATGCGCAGGTACTGACTGCCCATCGCCAGAGCGATCGGGTCGCTCGTCTGCGAGCCGATGTACGCACCCGCACCGAACGCGCCGAACAGCAGGCACACCGCATAAATAATCCCCATGAGCGTCATCGCATTGCCTGCCGCTACCCCCGCCTTCTCTCGGTCACCCTGACCGAGCGCGCGTGCGATGAGCGCATTTGCGCCAACACCGGTGCCGATGCCGACGGCGACCATCATCATCTGCACCGGAAACGCAAGTGTCAGCGCGTTGACCGCGATTTCACCGTTTTCCGCCATGTTTGCCACAAAATAGCTGTCCACAATGTTGTAGACCGCCTGCAGCATCATGGATAGTATCATCGGTGTGCCCATCTGCAGCATGAGCCGTCCTACCGGCGCGGTCGCCATTCGTTTTTCTGCCTTGTTCCGATCCATATCGAAACCTCCTGATTGGATTTTCGGAGTCTTTACGGAAAGCTGCCACAACCTGTCTTTTGCACAAAAGAAAAAAGTGCGTAAATCCATCTGGATTTACGCACTTCTGCTACTCGACTGCTTTATTTTATCAGCGTTTTTCGCACTTGTCAAGTTGTTAGACCGGATACTTCCGAAAGATTCCGGGTGCAACGCCAACGTTCTTGCGGAAGCTGTGAATGAAATTCTCCTCGCTGTTGTAGCCGGTCGCGTAGGCGATTTCCTTGACCGACAATTCGGTGGAGGCCAGCATATACTTCGCCTTGTCGATGCGGCGCAGCACGATATACTCATACGGCGAATAGCCGGTCCGCGCCTTGAACTGCCGTGAGAAATGCGACGGACTCAGGCTGACGGCTGCTGCCGCGTCCTGCACGCCGATCGGCTCGAACAAATGCCGGTTCATATAGCGGATGGCCTGTGCAATACGGTCGCCGCCTGCGGTGCTCTCGGTGGTCTCGTCCAGCAGGAGCAGACACAGCAGCCTGTGGATCAGCTGCGAGCACCGTGCCTCGCTCAGCCGCGCGTCCTCGGCGCAGGCGCTCCGCAGAGAATCCAGCATTTGCGCAATCTCCGCCGGTGCGGCCGGCGAAAATGCCCTGCGGCCGCGTGCCTGCAGGATTTTCTGATAGAACGCGCGGGCATTCAGGCCGTTGAACAGCAGCCAGGTGAACTCCAGTCCGTCCGAGGCGGCATAGCTGTATGGCTCACGGCAGTCGAACAGCACGATCTGTCCGGCTCCGGCGATGGCAGGCGTACCGTTCAGCGTCAGCTCCATTGCGCCATCATGCACAAAAAACAGCATGATATTTTGGTTATGGTCACCCTGCAGGGCAATTTCCGACCGGTGATTGAAGGAATACCGGCTGTTGCAGAAGTAATGTCCGAGCCGCGTCGGGTAATAAAAAAGCTCCTTTGCAAGCGAAGACGGCGTAAAAAAGTACCGTTCCGAGGTCTGATGGACACCTAATTCGGGAATCAGCATAGCGGTCACTCTCCTTGCCTCTATCCTATCAGAAGTATCCGTTTGATGCAATAGCGAATAGCAGGATTTCGCAGGTTTAGGGTGATTTGTATCATTGGCAAGACGGCAGAAACGCTTTATAATAGAGCCATCAAACAGGGAAGCCACCCTTGATATGGCAAACAGACAAGGAGGATCATTCTTATGAAAATCGCATTTGACGTTGACGTTCTTGCCAAGCAGATGTCCATCAACGATTATGTTCACAAGGTAGCTGACTGGGGCTACAAGTACATCGAGCAGTCCCCGCATCCGCGCATCAACCCGTTCTACAAGCACCCGCTGTTCTCCAAGGAGTGCCAGCAGGAGTACAAGCAGGCTCTCAAGGAGACCGGTGTAGAGATTTCCTCTTTCATCGTCGTTTACCGCTGGTCCGGCCCGACCGAGGAGCAGCGCCAGCACGCAGTTGCAAACTGGAAGCGCATGATCGAGATCGCGGTTGACATGGGCGTGCCGGTCATCAACACCGAGTTCTCCGGCGACCCGAACCAGCAGGAGATCTGCAATGGCATGTTCTTCAAGTCTATGGAGGAGCTTCTCCCGATCATCGAGCGTGAGGGCATCCGCGTAGAGTGCCAGTCTCATCCGTATGACTTCGTAGAGCTGAACGACGAGGCCTGCGACATCGTTAAGTCCTTCCGTTCCAAGAACCTGGGCTACGTTTACTCCGCATCCCACGGCTTCTTCTACGATCAGGGCAAGGGCGACGTTCGCCACATGCTGAAGTACGCTGGCGATGAACTGACCCACGTTCTTCTGGCTGACACCTGGAACCAGACCAAGGACTGCCGCTACATCGTAAATCCGCCCTGGCTGAACCAGCACGGCCGTGCTGACTACACCATCCATCAGCACACCGCTATGGGTGAAGGCGAGGTTGATTTCGACGGCATCTTCGAGACCCTGCGTGAGATGGACTTCGCGAACAAGCAGCTGAAGCCGGACGCACCGAAGGTTGGCGGCGACAATATCATCTGCGTATCCTACTTCGGCTTCCCGGAGAAGATGGATCAGCAGGCTCCGGAGGCACTCGACCGCATCAAGCACGAGCTGCTGTAAAGAATACTTCCTGAATACACAAAAGGACTTGGGTTTTCACTCAAGTCCTTTTTCATTCGGCAGATAAAAACGGACAAACCGCTTTGGTTTGTCCGTTATATTTTTATTCTCCGCAACCGGGACAGTCGGAACAATCGCCGCACTCGATACCTTCTGCGGCCTTGCGGTCCTCATAGGCGCGCAGCGTGCCTTCGGTTATGTGGCTGAGAGCCGCCAGCCGCTCGTTTACCATATCCCACAGGCACATTGGCAAATGGTCGCGGTGTCCGCGGTGGATAGTCACGCACTCGAAGCAGTTGCCGTGATGGCGGCACGCCTCCTTACACGGGCAGTGATCACCGGATTCGCGCACCTGACGCAGAAATTCCAGCTTGATCTTGAGCGCTTCTTCCTTCTTGCCCTCGCGGTCAAGGTCGTTCTGCAGGATGGCCAGCTCGTTTCCGTCTATTTTCATAAGTATCGCTCCTCTATATATTGCACTGTATTGCATTTCCATCATAGCAGAGTTTTGACAGTTTCGTCAAAGCAACTTTATCCAAAACCGTGTTTTCGTGCAGTTATACAGATTTTCAACACTCATTTTATCTATTTTGCCATTGACAAAAAGGACAAAATAAAGCCCTCATTCACAGACACATGAACGAGGGCTTTTACTTCCAAATCTCCATAGATCCTCTTTTCCCGACAGGATATTTCCCATCGCATTTGGATTGGTATTCGGTTGTTTTTTCGGCATCTTTCGATCTTACGTTCGCGGAACCGCCCGGCTAAGGTTCGTTTACTGCACAAACTACATAGTCCGTTTGGTTGCCTTTCCTACATTCGGGAACTCTATTTCCAGTGGGTGATGCGTCACTGCTCGGCGGAAGATGTGATACAGCCTGCCTTGTCGAACCGGATTTTACTCGGACTTTGATATTATCTCGTTCCGATGCGGTATGTCTATGCTGCAGATACTCATCAGTATGCCCATCGGCGGG
>ERZ840517.1691-NODE-1691-length-22657-cov-10.317184_pt1 | contig 22657 bp, 23 predicted proteins | sample MGYA00519876_ERZ840517 | MGnify/ENA primary metagenome ERZ840517 (study PRJEB31850, sample SAMEA3708882) | human gut metagenome | biome: human gut; feature: human-associated habitat; material: faeces | place: China | collected 2014 ... | reverse complement strand
TCGCTGCATTTTTAGCTTTGGTACGTTTTTCGGGTTTATTCGCGTTTACACAGTTGTTTTTTCAGACCCGACTGATAACGCCTATAACGCAAAAAGGAGAGCCAAGCTCTCCTTTAATTATATCCGCATTATATACACCTGGTAATATTTTATCAAATTATGCTCAAGCGCAAACATAATCTGTAATATTTTACAAATAAAATACAATCAAGAATATTTATCGGCGCATCTTTTGTTTATAGTTGAGTTAGACACGTTAGTAATATATGTCTTATCAGTACATACAACAAATGCTTTAGGCATTTCGTCCGAAACGCTGACTACCCTTCCCTGCTTCTGTGAAGCGTTCAGGAAATCCGCTGTTATGCGGCTGACCGAGCATTCTTCAATGTCGAAAATTCCGATAACATCGTCCTTTTTTACCGTGGTATCATTTCCAAGATACACAAACACAGGCTGTCACCCCTCCGTAAACACGCCGTTTTCCGCATGCCAGCACCTCCCGCCTTGCAGTGCGGAAAGGTCGTCCATATTACAGCAAGTAATAAACACCTGACTTTTATCTATATTGTTAATAACGAAATTCCGCCTGGTCTGGTCAAGCTCGCTTAGAATGTCGTCGAGTATCACCACCGGACAGGTCTTATTTTTGCGGCGGATTATCTCAGCCTCAGAGAGTTTCAGCGCAAGAGCAGCACTACGTGTCTGACCCTGCGAGGCAAAGTCTCGGGCCGCCATTCCGTTAATGTAGAAATTTACATCATCGCGGTGAACACCCGCAAGAGTATACCTCAGCCGCATTTCAGACTCAAGATTGTTGTCTAGTTCAGCGACATATCTGTTAAACAGTTCGTTAACATCAGAGAAATCTATACTGGTAGTTTTGAAAATAGAGCTGTAGTACTCCATTTCCAGTTTCTCTGCCCCCTCCGTCAGCCGGGAATATACTTCCGCAGCATGCTGCTGCAAAAACGAAAAATACCGCAGCCTGCCGTATGTGACGTTGATTCCCTCACTGGCAAGAACCTGATCCCAGGGAGCGAGCTGCGCGGAAAGCTCCGCTTCCGGAATATCCTTGCGTGCGAACGCCAGGATATTGTTGCGCTGTTTCAGACCGCGATTGTAGTTCGAGAGCTTTTTCAAGTGAGTCTGAGTCTGCATTACAGCCACGTCGTCAAGATACGCGCGCCGAAGCTCCGGAGCGCCCTTGATAAGGTTCAGATGTTCCGGAACGAACACCACGTATTTAAGCACTCCGAACAGCTTTGAAGCGTCGCTGACGCTAAGACCGTTGTAGGTTATCACGGGTTTGCCATTACTTATTGTATATTCAACGACATTTTCACGCCCTGTATTATCATCATTTCTGAAACAGAGCCGGATAAACACCTCCGCCCCGGGAACATTCACCGGAACATACTGTGTATAGCGCACATGACGGAAACTCCCGCCCAGACAGACGGAAATAGCCTCCATAAGGTTAGTTTTGCCCTGCGCATTTTTGCCGACAAAAATGTTGAGGCTGCTGTCAAAATCCAGCTCAGCCTCACGTATATTGCGAAAATTGCGGATATACAGTTTTGTAATGACCATTACGTTTTATTCAGCAGAACCTTCTGCAATTTCTGATGCTGCGTTCTCGTCAAGCACGATCTTGTATTTCTTGCCCTTGAATTCGATTGTATCGCCTGGCTTTATCTTCTTGCCGCGCTTGGTGCAGAGTTCGCCGTTAACGTTGAATTCACCCAGCTCCACAAGTATTTTAGCCTTTGCACCGGTCTCAGCGAGTCCGGCAAATTTAATAAGCTGATCCAGCTTTATAAACGGTGTTACGATCTTGATTTCTTCCATTGTTCAGATGTTCCTTTCCAGATAATGTACGGTACTCACCGCATTACCAGCGTCGAAGCGCTGATACATGCGAGGCGCTCAAAGCACCGTATGCGGCGCGCATTATATTTCTCGCGCTGCCGCGTATGCCGCCGGATCAGATAAGCCCACCGCAAGAACAGCGGGTCGATATCCATGGCTGCAAAAATTCTATTTATGGCAGGGAAAGCGCAATCGCTGCCTTACATGCTCTCTCCCACCGGTCGATTCATTTCAGACGCATAGGCAGAACGAGGTATGTAAACTCGTTCCCGCTCATGGGGAGAATGATCAGCGGAGCGACAGATGACGTTGCAATGAGCTTTACCGTGTCGGTGTCGCACGCCTTGAAAGCGTCGAGCATATACTTGGCGTTGAATCCAACAACAAGAGGCTGTCCATTGTACTTAACGGGAATGCTGTCGTTGACCTTGCCTATTGCGGTGGTGCAGCTCATGCTGATGGTGTTATCCTTTATCTCGCAGCGGATGGGGTTCTTGTTCTTCTCATTGATAATGAGCATAGCACGGTCAAGCATGTCGATCATCTCACGGCAGTTGACCTCAGCGTAAACCTCGTCGGAGCACTTGAGATAAGTCTTGAACGGAATGAAATCACCGTCGAGCAGGCGGGAGATCATGGTATAACCGTCAACAATGAAGCTGATCTGATTCTTGTCTATGCAGATAGTAACATTTTTGTCGTTCTCATCAGACAGAATGTGAGTAAGTTCCTCCAGGGTCTTTGCAGGAACAATAAAGCTTATATTGTCATAAGCTACCGGCTCCTGTCGAAGCGCGATCCTAACGCCGTCTACAGCAGCAACGCTGAGTACGTTGTTCTCAAGCTCAAACTTGCAGCCCATAAGCGCAGGCTTACTGTCGACAACAGCAACTGCAAACTTAGTCTGGATAATCATACTTTTGAGAAGCTTCTGCGGCATAGTAAAGCTGGTGTCCGGGTTGACCTGCGGAACATTGGGATAGTCGTCGGCGCTGGAGCAGCTGACGGAGAACGAAGTCATGTTGTTAGTGATCTCAGCAAGGTTATTTCCGCTGCACTCGAAAGTAATGCTGCCGGAAGGCATCTTTCTTATAATATCAACAGCCATCTTTGCTGATATGACGATATTACCGCTTTCTATGCCCTCAACCTCGATGGAGGTTTTGATACCTATATCCAGATCGTAGCCGGTAACAGTAAGGGTATTCCCCTCAAGTTCCATCAGAATACCTTCAAGAGCCTGAATGCTGGATTTACCGGCAGCAGCCTTGGAAGTGGTCTGTACAACTGAGAGGATCGTGTCCTTGTTGCAAATGAATTTCATATTACTTATCCTTTCTTCTGAATCTGCCGCATTATCATGCAATCGCTGATTTTATCAGCCAGAGCTGCGGAGCAGCCGAAAACCGCGAAGCGGTTTTTTCAAAGAATGAATTATATTATTTTAATAATAATAATAAGGGCTGTTAAAATGTTAAAAACGCCGCCAGACGGTTTAAAAAGCCGAACCGCAGGCGTAAAGTTTTTTAACCGTTCGCGTTGAAAACATGTGAAGATCCGAGGTTGAAATATTTTTTCATCAAACCGTGGAAAAATTCTTAAAACCTGTTGAAAATCAAGGCAAAAACTAATTTTTCAGCTCTCAAAAATAAAGGCAGTCTGCCGGTTGGCAAAGAGCCTTTATTCTGTGCTTATCACTGATTAGCCTTGATATTCTTGATAAGATCCTCGATAACGGAGCGGAAATTGCTGTCCTTTGCCATCATTTCCTTAACGTTCTTGATAGCGTAAACGACGGTGGAGTGATCGCGGCCGCTGAACTCCTGACCTATAGTTTCATAGGGGAGCCCGGTTATCTCCTGGATAACATAAATAGCGACCTTGCGGGCGGACGAAACCGGGGAATTACGTTTGGGTGAGCGAATCTCATCGGGATCGACATTGTATATTTTGGCCGCTTCGCTGATGATCTTGTCAACAGTTATCGGGATCGGCTGGTGATCGGAAACTATGTCCTTGATGACATTCTGAGCCACAACGATGGTGGGCTTTATCTGGGATACCATATAAAGCGCGTTCATCTTGGTGACAACGCCTTCGATCTGTCTGATGTTGGATTTCAGCTTTGTTGCGATGAAATCGACCACGTCGTCGGGGATCTTGAAGTTGAGAAGATCCGCCTTGCGCTGAATGATCGCGAGACGAGTCTCGTACTCAGGGGCGCGGACGTCCGCCGCAAGGCCGGAAGAGAACCGTGTTTTAAGTCTGTCGGAAATGGACTTGATCTCCTTTGCAGGGCGGTCCGATGTAAGTACTATCGCCTTGTTGAGCTTGTACAGCTCGTTGAATATGTGGAAGAACTTTTCCTCGGTCTGCTCTTTGCCGGCGATGAACTGGATATCGTCTATCAGCAGCGCGTCGGCGTTGCGGTATTTTTCGTCAAAAAGCTCAGTTTTGTTTGCGGTGATTGAGTGCAGGAACTCGTTGGTGAAAGTTTCCGCGGAGATGTAGATTATATTGATACCAGGGTAGTTCTTGGTCATCTCGTTCTGGATAGCCGAAAGAAGATGAGTCTTTCCAAGCCCGGAATCGCCGTAAATAAACAGCGGATTGTATTTTTCGTGCTGCTTCTGGGATACCGCCTTTGCCGCCGCATATGCAAGATTGTTCGACGGACCTACGATGAAGTTGTCGAAGGTATATGTTACCTTGTTGTCATGTACGATATTGTCAATTTTGTTAGTAAGCTCGCGGCTGTTGCGGATATCATTGAATTTTGTTTCGGTTGTCGGGATATCGTCCTTGATAATGATTTCGACCTTTATCGGATTGCCGAGAACGATGGTGAACTGTTCCTCAAGCTTCTCAAGATATATTGAATTGATGGTGTTGCGCTTGAAATCCGTGTCAGTCGCGAGGGTAACGACATTTCCTTCCATGCTGATGGGTTCCAGGGCGTCGAGCCACAGTTCCTTTGCAGATGCGGAAATATTATATTCGCGAACGTAGTTTTCAACCACAAGATTATAGATATCAGAGAGAGAGGAAATATTGTTTTTCATAACATTCACCATTCCATTAAGTAGATTGCAGGACGTATAAACTTAGCCAGATCCGCTGCGGTCAAAAACAGGTAATTATAATACCGTCTGTTTAAAACACGCACTATATATAGTTAGAAACTAAAAATAATTTGTGTCAAAAGATGTCCATATTTAATAATACCATAAAAGTTGAAATTTTTCAAGCAAAAAAGCGCTTAATTTATTTGCGATAATATGTGAATTTTAAACAAACACATATAAAATAAGAAACGAAGCGGCAGTTATCAAAGCACCGGCGGCTCCGGATACCAGTATTTTCAATGTTATTGAGCGTTTCTGACGCTGAAGGTAGTCGGGGGCTCGGCGTGTTAAAAGTTCGACCTGACTGCGAATCTCATTTTTATCAGGAATATCGCAGCTGTTGTTCAGGATAACGATTACTTTCTCAAAGCAGGAATTTTTGGGAATTATCTCAATGATGCTTTTTGTTACGCCCTTTATCATAAAGAACTACCGCCTTTCCAGTATAACAGAATATTTCAACCTGATTATTGACGTGATACATTAATTTATACATGTTTTTATAAGATTATCAACAAAATAATGTTAACGTTATAAAAACAGTTGGTATAATCGGTTGATTTCTGAGCGAAATGTTGAAAACTATGTTGAAACGGTTAAAAATTCGCAATATATAGTGGCAATACCCCTGGCGGTATTCAACAGTCAAAATGCGAGTCCGGATTTTTTAAGTTTAAATCCTGTTAGTTAATTTGATTTATACTTTCTGTATAGTTTTCTTCGATCGCGTCATCAATAGAATTTACAATATATGTATGAAAAAAGTTGAAAACTTATCAACCCACTAATTTTAACAGGTTTTCACAGGCGTTTTTCAACGTTGAATCTGTATTTTTGCCCAAACGCAGTTGAAAACTATGTTGAAACAGTTGAAAATCAGCATAAAACAGCCATATGTTGAAAAATGCAAAACCATTGAAAGTCTGGTTGAAAATCAGTTAATACCCGGTGTGAAAAAATATTGTCAACAAATCGTAGTTGAATGTTGAAAATGCGCAGAACAAACGATTTTGGTTTTTGAACAGAAAAAAGCCGCCCGGGTTGAAAAACCGGACGGCAAAATGTTAAGTTGAGTGTTAATCGTTCTGGGATTCCAGGAAGTAGGAAGCCTCCATATCTGCTACCGACAGCGCAAACGCCAGAGGGTACATTGCAAGCGCCTGACCTACCGTGTTCTTATCCTCGGCTCCGGAGAATCCCATGTGCCATCGGATCGCCATTGCCTCCTCGCGGGTGAGGCGTATGTAGCCGCTGACCATATAGACGGATTTCTCGCCGTGACCGTATGGGAGCGTATCGTGGATCTCGTAGCGTGGCTGCTTTTCCCATTGACCGGTCTGCTCGTTTTTGACGTTACGCCAGCCGACGCGATAGAAATTCACCTTGCAAACGTCGTGAAGCAGTGCGACGATCGCAGCCGTTTCAGCGGAAACGCTCAGCCCGTATTCGTTCTTCACGCGCTTGCGCTCAAGGTAAGCCACAAGGCAGTGGTATACGTTCAGAGAATGCCGCAGAAGTCCGCCTTCAAACGCATTATGATATCGCGTGCTGGCGGGCGCGGTGAAGAAATCGCTGCGGTTTTCGAGAAAGTCCAGCAGCTTGTCTGAGCCTTCCCGGGTGATGTTTTCCTTGAAAATAGAAATAAATTCTTCCTTATCAGTCATTAGTCCCTCCGTATGTCAGGATCAGTTATAGCCGGTGTAGCGGACTCGCTTGCGCGTGATGGTCAGCGTCTCCGGGTCGAATGTGTATTCGTACTGCTTTACGGTGTATTCTCCGTATTCCTTCGCAACTATCCGCTGAATCATCAGACCTGCCGATTCCGGCTCAAGGTGGGTGCCGTAGGGCGCCACTTCCTTCCCGTTTTCGTATACCGCAACTTCAGTCAGCTTAGCGCCGGATACCGCGAAATATCTCGCGTACTGCGGAACCTCTGCTTCGTTTATCATGTGAAAATCAAGCTGTATCAGGTCGGGGTATTCTTTCGCGCTGAAGTCGCGCATGTTTGAGATAAGCTCGCAGCCGTAGGTGAGATCCTGGAGCACGCTTTCAAATATCAGGAATCTGTCGTCCCGCGGGACGTTTATTTTCAGCGTGTCGATTATTTCGCCCTGTTTCAGAAGATCAAGCCGGAAATCCCCGTAGAGAGCGCCGTTTATGTAGGTGGTCTCAAGTTCGGTGGCTTCGGTGGTCTCGACGAGTTTAATGCAGGATATCTCGACGGTGTAGTAATCTCCCTCGGAATATACGTTCATTATAGAGTATGAAAGCCGGCTTCCCTCTATTCTCGGGGACTGCACAGCCGCCGGGATAACATCGTCCGGGGCAAGAGGCTCGGGCGGTGCGGTGGTAGTATGCGGAGTGGTTTCCGTGACCGGAGCGGTGGTCTGGCTCGAAGAAGCAGTCGTATAAACTGCATTATCAACGCTTCCCATGTTCTCAAGAGCGCAGCCGCAGGACGTCCCGGCTATCGCTGCCATCAATGCGGCGGCTGACAGGGATCTGATTATTATATTTGCTTTCACGGTATCACTCCTTTCCTTCTGCTGATATACATTATATAAAAAAAACCGGAAAAAATCAAGGTGTTTTCGAAACCACTTTGTAAAACATACCTTTTCCAAAGATAAAATGTGGAACTTCATCGTATTACGGCGCTGATCGCTGCGGCGATACAGTCCGCCCAGATAAGCGACTGCACGTCCTCGTCAGACGGCGCGGCAAGAAACCGCTGATGCGCCTGATCTCCGGTAATGCTGCTGAGAAGCGCGGCGGAGGGTACTCCGACAGCTATTACGGGGATCCCGGCGGAGCGTTCTGAAAGCCCCCTGCGCGGAGCCGCCGCCCCGGATCCCGGCGTTATACCTGCGTCGGTGAGCTGAACGGTGCGGTACAGCCTCCCGGGGTCGTCGCAGCAGAGGGAATCCACGGCGATGATCGCACAGGCTCCCATCTCCCGGGCGGCGGAGCGGACCAGTGCGGCGGTTTCTATTCCGGTGTGCAGCGCAACGTCGGTTTCTATCGCGGCGAGGGAGTAGCGCTTTCCCGACTTCGCGGACAGCCGCCGGACGGTCAGCGCGCCGAGACGGTCGCGGGTGATGTCGGGATTTCCAAGCCCGGCGGCAAGTATCTTGCCAGTCGGCGGCAGGAGCTGCTCTAGTGCGCGTTTCAGCAGCGCGGGGAGCGCGTTCCCGGCGGGGTCGCCCTCAAGTGTGATGTACCGCCCGGGGCGTCTTGATATAGTTCGCGCGGCGGAGTTCGAAATCCGGATATCTGTTATCTTCACGCCGCCGATGGTACGGCTCACGCAGCGCGTGCCGGACGTTCCGGCGGGGATATGCGCGGATTCAACTGCGAGGTCGGAGTGTTTCATTACGGTTCCTTTCTGCGGGTATTACGAATGGTTCTCGGCATATTTTTAGCAGTCTAAAGCAAAATAATACGCAAACACAAAAAAACATTGCATTTTTGACCGGAATGCTGTATAATAGAAAATAAATAAATAAATCTCTCCAGGAGGAAAACAGTTATGAAACTTGTTTTTGCGATAGTAAACAATGACGATAGTCACTCAGTATCCTCGGCGCTGACCCAGGGCGGATTTCAGGCGACAAAGCTTGCGTCCACCGGCGGATTCCTTATGGCGGGAAACACCACGTTCATGATATGCTCTGAGGACGGCAAGGTTGACGATGTTATACAGATCATCAGCAAGCACAGCCACAAGCGCAAGCAGTTCGTGCCGAATTCCGCAAGCTATGGCATGAGCAACTATACAAGCTTCCCTGTTGAGGTATCTGTTGGCGGAGCTACCATCTTCGTTACGAATATCGAGAGATTCGAGAAGGTATAATGAAGCTTTACGGAAAAGCGCCGCTTACCGAGCTTCTGACCTCCACGGCGGCGGAGAACCGCCTGCCCCACGCGATCCTGCTAACAGGCGAGTCAGGAAGCGGCAGGCTCACGATTGCGAAGTATATCGCGAAGCTGTTCATGTGCGGAGCGCCGCCCTGCGGCGGCTGTGCAGCCTGCAATAAGATAGACCAGGACAGCCACCCTGACGTTATCTATGTTCTGGACAAATGCGGCGGAACGTACAACATAAAGCAGGTCAGGGAGTATGTGTGCGACAACACGGCGGTGAAGCCCAACGACGGAGACATAAAGGTCTACATTTTCGAGAAGGCGGATACCCTCAGACCAGACGCACAGAACGCACTGCTGAAAAATATCGAAGAGCCTCAGCCATGGGTGAAGTTCATCTTCATATGTGAAAGCTCAGCGAGTCTGCTTACGACGATACGCTCAAGGGTGACGGAATATTCCATGCCGGAATGTCCAGAGGAAGAATGTGCGAAGTGTCTTGTCGAGCAGTACGGCGTTGACAAAAAAACGGCGCTGGATAACGCCCGCATGATGAATGGAAATATCGGAAGGTGCCTGGAAGCGCTCAACGGCGGAGACGAGCTGAAGCTGATGGAGTCTGCGAAACGCGCCGCCACCGGAATAGCAAAGCGCAGCGGATATTTGCTGTGTACCGCCCTGGGCGAACAGACAGGGCGCAGGGAGTTCTCAGCGGTGCTGGAGTACCTTGCGGGTATCATCAGCGACGCGATATCAGTGCGCGCAGGCGGCGAGCTGTGCTCCTGCGGCAAGAACGAGGCAAAGATAATAGCAGGCGTGTTTGACGACGTGAAGCTTGTCAGCATGCTTGAGAAGATATACGACGTTAATTCCGCGGGTCAGCTTAATATAAATCTGGCGCTCAGCGCGGCGTACCTTACGTCGGTACTTTTATAAAAGATAGGAGAACAATGGATAACAATTATTTCACTGAAAAAATAGCGCCGAAGAACAAGCCGGTGCAGGAAAATACGGAAACAAAGCCCCAGCAGACCGCTCCGGCAAATATAATACAGGATCTCTCAGATTTCACCGAGCATCGCCAGAACCACCCGGAAAGCGGCGAGGCTCCGGCTGTGAGCGCGGTTCCGGCTGAAAAAGCGGCTGCTCCCAGAGCCGAGGTATTCCCGCAGGATCTGACAGAACACCGCCAGAATCACCCGAATAATGAGAGTCTTCAGCGCAACGAGCGAACTGAGCGAGCTGAGCGCCCGGAACGTACTGAGCGTTCAGACAGATCCCGCCAGGAGAGTCCCAACCGCCAGGATAGACAGAACAGACCGCCTCGTCCTGACCGCCCCGAGCGTTCCGAGAGAGCAGAGCGAACGGAGCGCCGCGCAGAACCTCCCCGAGAGAAGAAGCAGACTGACCCGGACGCAGTGGTTGAGATAATCGGCGTACGTTTCAAGGACGTCGGCAAGGTGTATTACTTTGCTCCGGCGGGAGTGAATTTCGAGCAGGGCGACAAGGCGATAGTAGAGACCGCCCGCGGAATTGAGTGCGGCGAGATCGTGCTGACGAACAGAACCGTGTCCGAGAGTTCTATAGTATCTCCGCTGAAAAGCATAATCCGAAAGGCGACGGAAGCCGACGAAAAGCGGCTTGACGAAAAGTGCCGCCAGGAAAAGGAGATAATGCAGGTATTCGCGGACAAGATAGCCCAGCATAAGCTCGATATGAAGCCGATAGACGTAGACTGCACCTTTGACGGCAGTAAGATACTGTTCTATTTCACGTCAGACGGCAGGGTCGATTTCAGAGAGCTGGTAAAGGATCTTGCGTCCGTTTACCGCACACGTATCGAACTCCGGCAGATAGGCGTTCGTGACGAGGCGAAAATGCTCGGCGGTCTTGGAATATGCGGCAGACCGTTCTGCTGTTCCAGCTTCCTGGGGGAGTTCCAGCCAGTGTCCATCAAGATGGCGAAGGAGCAGTCCCTGTCGCTGAATCCTACCAAGATATCCGGAACCTGCGGCAGACTTATGTGCTGCCTGAAATACGAGCAGAACTGCTACGAGGAATTCCTGCGCACCACGCCGAAGGTCGGAGCGTATGTCGAGACCGCCGAAGGCAGAGGAAGGGTATGCGAAACGAACCTCCTCACCGGAATTCTCAAGGTGCAGCTCGACAAGAATCCCGACGCGCCCATTGCGGTCAATAAGGCAGACGTGAAGCTGCTGAAGGACGGCAGAGTGCAGGTAAGCAGGGACGAAATAAAAGCCCTCAAGGGACTTGAGGACAAGTAAAAGATAGTCTTTCGATAAAGGCAGTAATTCGATAAAATGTATCCCCGGGTCGTTGCCCGGGGATATTTTTCAGAATTTTCGCACATTTGTAACGGTGTACTCTCCGGTTTTCTGGGAATCAGGGTTTACCTTAATGTCAAACCTGATATGGCAGTTGCTGCATGATAAAGCATTCATGCTGTTCATCAGCGGCAGTCTGCGATTGATGAAGTTTCCGCACAAAGGGCAGTAGATTTCGTACATTTGCATAGCTGTTCTCCTTTCGGTCAGTCATCAGAATGACGGGATTTGTATTCTGCTGCAGCGGCGGCGCGGTCTATTGTGCTTCCGCTGCGGGCTTTTTTCAGAAGCTCGCTGTCGGACATTCCGGAAGCGCGCCCGCGGGCTTAGCCCATCTCACAGATTTTGTTTTTGGTGCCATCGCTGAGTTTTTCCAGACCGTTTCCGATGTGGCTTGCACCGCTGTTGTCGCTTTCAGCAAGCTTTTTTCCGACCGCGCCAAGCAGAAGTATTCCGCCAACAATCCATTCTATCATGATTTTTCCTCCTTTTTCGGGAAGTTTCCCTTATTGATTAAATTATACAATAAAGATGGGACAAAAGCTGTCTGTGTAAAATTTTATGTGCACTTGCTGATTTTCGTAAATCATATTCTCAGATATTAGTGATTCTGGGTAAATCGTATTAGTTTAGACTAACCATGCAAGTTGCGCGGGGTTAACGTTAATTGTCGCTAACCCCGCACTGCGACTAGCTTTGCAGACGAAAAGCGTGTGAAAATTTTCAGAAAGCACTTGACTTTTTCTGAAAATATGTTACAATAGAATAAAGACAAAGCGGTACGCTGTGAGTATGCTGCCGCTGTCGTTCATCGGCTGAAGCCGGAACATACTTATATGGAGGTAAATCAATATGGCATACGTAATTTCTGACGATTGCATCGCTTGCGGCGCTTGCGCTGAGGGATGTCCTGTAAACGCAATTTCCGAGGGTGACGGCAAGTACGTTATCGACGCTGACACCTGCATTAGCTGCGGCGCTTGCGCTGGCACCTGCCCTGTAGGCGCTCCCTCTGAGGCTTAATCGCTTTATGAACTGAACTCCCGGATCGTCTGATCCGGGAGTTTTTGTTTTGGCGTTTAAAAAGCGCAAAATCCCTCCCGCTGAATGCGGGAGGGATTTCAGCTTGTCGAAAAAGTAGCTTTTGCCCGCGAAGTGGGCATTTGAAATCCGTTTTTTGCCTCAGCTCTGCCGAGGCAAAAAACACTTCTATCCACGCAAGTGTGCGGTTTGTCGGCATTGCCGGCAAACCGTGCGCGCGGCGCGGATGTTCGGCGGAAAAGTCCCGTTGGGACTTTTTCGACGGTCTCAAATCCCTCCCGTCGAAAACGGGAGGTATTTTGCGTTTTGTGCTTATTCCTCGACAAGTGTGTCTGTGGGAGCTACCGTGTTGGTAGGAGCTGCAGGCTTAGCCGGGATCTTATCCTTGTTCTCCATAACGAGCAGGTTCATTTCAAACGGTGTGAAAACTCTGCCGCAGGGGGAGCCGGGGTTCAGAACCGCGGTTCTGCCCTTGATAGCCTCGAACAGGCGCACGGTGTTGACCTTCATGCAGTTGAATGTCTTGTGCTCTGGTGTTGCAAGCACTGCCATGCGGTTCGGTGATGTGAAGAACGGAATCACCTGCTGACCTTCCTTGTTGGTCATCATCATGACGTTGAGCAGGCGGTTGCCGTTAGAGTCAGTCTGGTTGCCAAGAGCGGCAACTGCGAATACGTCAGCCGCCATCAGGTCGGGAAGCACGGTCTTCCACTTAGTCTTGGTCTTATCCTGGTTAGCTTCGGTGATCCTCTCTTCGAGGACCTTGTTGAAAGCCTTCATCTGGTCAGGGGACATCTGCTGATTAGCCATAATACACTACCTTTCTGTGGTGATCATCTGGTCTTTTCTGCGTTTTCCTTGAGGATCTTTGCGATAACGTCCTCAACGGGGGAAGTACCGAGGTCGCCGTCCTTGCGTGAACGGAGGGATACGGTGTTGTCCTCGACTTCCTTATCGCCGAGAATGAAGAAGTACGGGATCTTCTCAAGCTGGGCCTGACGTATCTTGTAGCCTATCTTCTCGTTGCGGTTGTCTACGGTAACGCGGATATTCATATCGTCGAAGCGCTTTGCAATGCTCTCTGCGTATTCCTTTGCACGGTCCGTGATCGGGAGGATACGAACCTGCTCAGGAGACAGCCACAGAGGGAGCGCGCCTGCGTACTTTTCAAGCAGGTAAGCAAGGGTACGCTCGTAGCAGCCGAGGCTTGTACGGTGGATAATATACGGGTTCTTCTTGGTGCCGTCTACGTCAACGTACTCCATGCCGAAGCGCTGTGCGAGGAGCATATCTATCTGGATAGTTACCAGGGTGTCTTCCTTGCCGAATACGTTCTTGTACTGGATATCGAGTTTCGGACCATAGAATGCAGCCTCGTCGATACCGATGGTGTACTGAACGCCCAGGTCGTCGAGAATTGTCTTCATTGTAGCCTGAGCGATCTCCCACTGCTCGGGAGTACCCTCATACTTGTTCTTGGGGTTAGCGGGATCCCACTGTGAGAAGCGGAATGTGCAGTCCTCAAGCAGACCTACAGTATCGAGGCAGTACTTGGCAAGCTCCAGGCAGTTTCTGAATTCGTCCTCGAGCTGCTCAGGACGGAGGATATAGTGACCCTCGGAGATAGTGAACTGACGAACTCTGATAAGGCCGTGCATCTCGCCGCTGTCCTCGTTGCGGAACAGTGTGGAGGTCTCGGTAAGTCTCATCGGGAGGTCGCGGTAGCTGCGTTGTCTGTTCAGGAATACCTGATACTGGAACGGGCAGGTCATCGGGCGGAGCGCGAAGCATTCCTTGGTCTCGTCGTTGGGGTCGCCGAGTACGAACATGCCGTCGAGGTAGTGATCCCAGTGGCCGGAGATTTTATAAAGCTCGCGCTTTGCCATATACGGAGTCTTTGTGAGCTGACAGCCGTGCTTTGCTTCAACGTCCTCTACCCAGCGCTGCATGATCTGAACGACCTTAGCGCCCTTGGGCAGGAGAATCGGAAGACCCTGACCGATGTAGTCGACAGTGGTGAAGTACTCAAGCTCTCTGCCTATCTTGTTGTGGTCGCGGCGCTTTGCGTCCTCGAGAGCCTCGAGATGAGCGTTGAGCGCGTCCTTGGACGGGAATGCAGTACCGTAGATACGGGTGAGCATCTTGTTCTTCTCGCTTCCGCGCCAGTAAGCGCCGGTCACGGACGTGAGCTTGAACGCCTTGACCGGAGAAGTGGACATCAGGTGCGGACCTGCGCACAGGTCCGTGAAGTCGCCCTGCTTGTAGAAGGAGATGGGTTCGCCCTTGCCTGCGTGTTCCTGGCAGAGTTCAACCTTGTAGGGTTCGCCCTGTTCTTCGAGGTACTTTATAGCTTCGTCGGGAGCCATTGTGAAGTGTTCGAGGCGTATGGACTCCTTAACGATCTTCTTCATTTCTGCTTCGATTTTTGCCAGGGTGTCGGTGGTGAAGGGCTCCTCGGTGTCGAAATCATAGTAGAAGCCGTTCTCGATAGCCGGGCCGATGGCGAGCTTTGTCGCCGGGAAAAGGCGCTTTACTGCCTGAGCCAGAACGTGGGAGGCAGTGTGGTTGAATGCTCTCTGTCCCTGCTCGTCCTCAAATGTGAGGAACTTAACGGTGCAGCCGTCGGTGAGGGTGGTGCGGAGGTCGCATACCTTGCCGTCGATTTCCGCTGCACATGCAGTCTTAGCCTCTCCGAGTTCTCTTGCCGCGTCGAATGCGGACAGCGGAGCGTCAAACTCCTTGATCTCGCCGTTTCCTAGTGTTACCTTGATCATACTGAACTTCCTTTCCTTGCAGAGCTAAACAAAAGCCCTGCCGTTCAATGTAAATATTCGCAGCTTTACGCTGTGTATCTCTTATTTTACTACTATTCCGCGTAAAAGTCAAGTTATTTGTAGGTTTATGGCGCCAGGCTCAGACAATAATTGACACGATGTACAAAGTGTAGTATAATTAAAAGGCCGGCACTCCGGACGTTAAAACGGAAGGAGGTGCATATCATGGATACCTTCAGCTTTATATTATCCATCATAGCAAGTGTGATCGCGTATTACATATGCAAGTGGCTCGATGGAGATTAGTACCGGCAGGAGCACATAGCAAAAAACCGACCCCCGAGCTGCAACTCGGGGGTCAATTTTTTTGTGCATACATGTGTAGAACCTTCAGCTTTCTACATCTACATTATATCACTGAAAAAATGATTTGTCAAGCGTCAGATAAGCTGATCCTGAATGATATCGGCAATCTTGTAAAGCGGAGCCTGAACCTGCACAGCGCCGATATTGTACGCTTCCATCGGCATGCCGTAAACTACGCAGGTCGCCTTGTCCTGCCCTATCGTGAACGCTCCTGACTGCCGCATTTTAAGAAGACCGTCCGCGCCGTCCCGGCCCATTCCGGTGAGGATAACGCCGATGGCGTTTGCTTTGGCGGTATCAGCGACGCTTGAGAAAAGAACGTCTACAGACGGGCAGTGCCCCGAGACCTTCTCGCCCGGCTTCGAAGATACGTAGTATCCCCTGGAGTCCCGGCAAAGCCTCAGATGATGTTCGCCTGCCCCGATAATTACAAGACCGCGCCGCAGCCGGTCGCCGTCCTCGGCTTCCTTGACTTCCATCGGGCAGTTCTTGTTGAGCCGCTCGGAATACAGCTTCGTGAATCCCGCAGGCATGTGCTGAACAACAACGGTTGCCGGAGAATCCGCAGGCAGATTTTTGATCACCTGTTCCAGCGCCTCGGTGCCTCCGGTGGAAGCGCCAAGTGCAAGCACGACGTCATTTTTGCGAAACCGCTTCGCGGTCGTGGAGAAGCTGGTATGTACCACTTCCGGCTCCTCTGCCTTTGAGTGGTCGCCGTGGAGATCGTATGCGCTCTTTACCGCACGGCAGATGGTCTGTGCGAAGCTCTGCATTTCGGCGGTGGTGCGGGCAAGCGGTTTCTGGATAAACTCTATGCACCCTGCGTCCAGAGCCGCCTGTTTCATGTTATTGGAAGACGACACCGTTATCACCGGCAGATAATACTGCGGAAGCAGCTTTTTCAGGAATGCAACGCCGTCCATGCGCGGCATTTCAATGTCAAGCGTCATGACATCCGGTTCGTATTTCAGTATCATATCCCGTGCAGAGTATGGATCTCCCGCCGTGCCTACCACATCTATTTGGGAATCCTCCCTGATATAGCGGGTCAGCACTTCTCTGAACAGGATAGAATCATCGACCACAAGCAGCTTGATCTTTTTCATAATTCTCCCCCGTCAGTCAGGTGTCAAGCCCTCTGCGGTAGATTGCCGGCTTGACATATTCGAATTTTGTCTCGCCACGCGGAATGCTCTCCGCGTGACCTATGTAGAAATATCCGCCCGGCTTCAGCACATCGTAGAAGCGGTTGACCAGCGCGTTTTTAGTGGGCTGATCGAAGTATATCATGACATTCCGGCAGAATATCAGATCGAACGGACGGCGCTTATATTTTTCGGGCATTTCGTCCATCAGGTTGAAAGGCTTGAAGATTATCTGATCCTTTATCTCCTGACAGATCTCATAGTGCTCGTTGTCTACCTGTCTGAAATATCGGCGCTTCCATTCGGGGCTGAGCCCCTTCATGCCCTCAACGTTGTAGACGCCGGCCTTCGCCTTGTCCATGACGCTGTTGGAGATATCCGTTGCAAGGATACGCGTATCCCAGAGGCTTTTTTCCTTGCCGAAGTATTCGTCAAGAAGCATTGCCGTGGTGTAGCACTCCTCGCCGGAGGAGCAGCCCGCGCTCCAGATACGCAGCTCGTGGTTTTTGGCGTTAGCTACAGCCCAGGGGAGGATTACCTCTTTAAGGTAGGTGTAATGCTCCGGCTCGCGCATAAAGAAGGTGTGATTTGTTGTGAGTTTGTTGAGTATTGTTGTGACTTCCGCACCGGAGGTATCTGCCATAACAGCGTCGAGATACTGGTCGTAGCTGGTGAAGCCGCGCTCGCGCAGCATGTTGCCGAGCCGTCCCTGTATCAGCACGCGTTTGGAAGAAAGGTTGATGCCGAAGTTGTCGTGCATATAGTCAACAAGACGGTGGAATTCGCGGTCAGAGATCTCCATAGGAGTCACCCCTCATCATCAAGCAGCTTGGCAACGTCGAGAATGAGCTTAACGTCGTCGCCGGAGCGTATCATGTACTGAATAAAGGAATTGGTGTTCACGGAGCGGTTCTCCGGAGTTTCGGAGATATCGTGGGAGTGGATATCCTCAACGTCTGCAACGCTGTCGACGATTATTCCGACGGACAGCTCGTTGAAGCTGAGAATAATAATGCAGGTGCGGCTGGTGTAGGGGATCTCCTCCTTGCCGAAGCGGCTGCGGATATCAACGATCGGAACTACCTTGCTTCGAACGTTGATGATACCCTTGATGTAGCCAGGAACATGCGGCACCTTTGTGATGTGCTGCATTTCTATGATCTCGGTGACATACTGAATCTCAATACCGTAGATCTGGTCGCTGATATGGAAGGTCATAACCTTGCCCAGCACGGAATTATCCGTAGAAAGTTTTCTGTCGGTTGACTGCTGCTTAGCAACAGCCTCCTTTATAACATCATTAGTCATGCTGATTCCTCCCTTAACCGATAAGCGTATTGGTGTCGATGATCAGCGAAATGCTGCCGTCGCCCATTATCGTGCAGCCCGAAAGACCCTCGCCCTTGATGTTGTACTTGTTGAGGTATGCGGGGAACGGCTTTACGACTACCTGCTGCTCGCCGATAAGCTTGTCGGCGAAAATGCAGACGCTCTTGTTGTCGGTCTCCACAAGAAGCAGGATACCGTCCTCAAGGTTGGTGATCTCGGTGTCAATCGCGAACTTTTCATGCATGCGGAGGATAGGATAGCAAACGCCGCGTATCATGATCATTTCGTTGTTCTTTGTGTCGCGGAGTATCTGGCTGGATTCAGCCTTGAAGCTTTCGCGGATAGTGGATATCGGCACGGTGAATACCAGATCGCCGACTGTGATCTCCATACCGTCGATAATTGCAAGGGTGAGCGGGATCTTGATGATAAATGTAGTTCCTTCGCCCTTCTTGCTGTCAACGATGATGGAGCCGCCACACTTCTCAACGTTCGCCTTTACAACGTCCATGCCGACGCCGCGTCCGCTGAATTCGGTAACGGTATCATTGGTGGAGAATCCGGGGAGAAGTATGAGATTCTGGATCTCCTTCTCGGTATATTCGCTCTCGGGCTTTGTGAGAATGCCCTGCTTTCTTGCCTTGTTCATGATCTTTTCGGGATCAATGCCGGCGCCGTCGTCGGATACGGTGATGATTACCTCGCCGGAAGCGTTCTGTGCAGTGAGCTTCAGGGTTCCCTTTGCAGGCTTGCCCTCTGCGGTACGTTCCTCAACATGTTCCTCAATACCGTGATCCATGCAGTTTCTGACGAGGTGCATGAGCGGATCCTGGAGGCTGTCCACGATGGACTTGTCTACCTCTGTATCCTCGCCTTCCATAACGAACTCTACGTCCTTGTTGAGCTTCTTTTTCATGTCGCGGACGATACGGTTCATCTTCTGGAATACTCCGGCAAGCGGAACCATTCTGATGGACATTACGGTATCCTGAAGCTCGCTTGTGAGCTTTCTGAGCTGGCGGGCAGCCTTGTTGAAGCTTTCAAGCTCAAGGCCGTCGAGATCAGGGTTGGAAATAACCATGGACTCGGTGGTGATGATCTCGCCTACTATGTCGTGCAGAGCGTCGAGCTTTGCAAGATTGACGCTGATGAGGGACTGCTTCTGAGCGCCGCCGGCAGCAGCCTGAGCCTTTTCAACAGCAGCCTGTGCCTTCTCAACGGAGGTCTGTGCAGGCGCATGCTGAGCAGGAGCGGACGCTGGAGCAGCTGCAGGAGCAGGCGCTGCCGCTAGAGCAGGCGCTGCCGCTGCGGGAGCCGCAGCCTTAGGCTCCGGAGGAAGCTCGGTCTTTGCAGGTTCGGTGGGAGCAGCTGCGGGAGTGCTTACCACTTCGTAGCTCTGAACGTTGAGCGCGCTCTCTATCGCCTTGAGCACCTCGTCAACGCTGTCATGCGGAACGAATGTGATAAGGAAGCCCTTGTCGACGATCTCCTTGGCAGTTTCGGGATTGGTTTCCACATCGGCAGGCTCGAATTCAAGTTCCTTGCAGGCGTCCTTGATGGTGTTTATCAGCAGGAATGCACGGAGGTTCTCCATCTGGCAGCCGTCCTCAAAGAAAACGCGGACAGTGGTCTTGTTGTCTGCTGCGGGCGCAGGAGCGGGCGCAGCGGCGGCAGGAGCCGCACCGTTTGCAGCGACCTCCGGGTCGGGAGCGGCTCCGGAAGCGATAGCCTCAGCCTGAGCCGGGGTATCGCCCTTGGTTTCGCCGACCAGAGCGTCGCGCGCCTTTAACAGCTTGTCGATGAGCTCGCTGAAGTCCATCTGCTCATATTCGCCGTTTATGTTGTTCTGGATAAGTTCAATCTGTGCCTTGTAGGAGTCGGAAACCTGGAATACAAGGTCGTAAACGAAGCTTACGTCGGTGATGACATCAGGGTTCTCGCGGATAACGAAGAACATATCCTCCGCCTTATGCGCCAGCACAGAAAGGTTCTCAAAGCCCATCATAGCTGAGGAACCTTTGATGGTATGCATGATACGGAAAATCTCCTTGATGTCCTCGCTGTCAAAGGAGTTTGCCTGCTCTGTCCTGAGAAGGATCTCGTCAAGCTGTTCCAGCAGTGAGTTGGTTTCGTAGAAGTACATGTCCAGCATTGATTCCATGCCGGGTTCGATTTTTGCCATAATAACATTCCTTTCCATATATACGCTTGAGCGCATATGATATTTTATTAGATATGTGAATGACCAGAGGCAGAAACTGCCCGGTCATGAATTTTCGGGGGTTTTGCCGTGTTTTTTCAAAAAGCCCTTTATTATTCATCAATTTTATGATACAATATACTCATTGAAGAATCATGCGAGGAGGGAAAAAACATGGCGCAGATACCACAGATAAACAATCCTATTACTGCGAAGAACTACAACTACAGCTCCCGGCCGATGGATCCAAACACGGAGCCGTTCGATATCGTTAAGCTTGCCGGCGTCCAGGGTTCGGGGAACTCCTCATCATCGGGGGCGCGCAGCCGCCTTGAGATGGGCAATCGTGAGCTGATCCCGTTACAGGTGCAGGTCGCGAAGGATCCCACCCTTGCGGTGGAGACTTTGAAGGATCTGCTGAATATCGAGGTGCTGAACCAGGCGCTCATCAACGGCCACACCGAGCTTTACGGAAAGCTGGAGGACCTTGCGGCGTCGCTGTATGTCAAGCCCGAGGAGCTTGTGCAGGAGATCCAGAACCAGGAGCAGCAGAACACTATGTTCAGCGGTCACGAGTTCTACGACGTTCTCCGCGAGGTGGCAAAGACCACAACGGATCCGTCCACCAAGGAGCTTATAGGAAACCTTCTGAAGTCCATCAACTTTGCCCAGAACAAGAACGAGATACTCGGCGCGCTGCGTGCGAATATGAAGTTCCTGTCGGAGTACTTCTCGCCGAACGAGAAGCTCTCTGCAAAGCTGCTGAATCTTTCCCAGGAGTGGGGCGCGGCTGACGCGGATAAGTACTTCGACTACCTCAAGGGCGAGACCCTCGCGGTGATGAAGGATGTCAGCGGAAGCCTTCTGAACGACGAGCGCACGCAGATGCTGATACCGCTTATCACGCACAATCTGTCGCGCTATAACAACAGCCCGTACATGTGCAAGGAGTATTTCAACCTGCTGCTTTCGCAGATATCCTCGGGAACGCTCCGGGAATCGCTGAAGAATTCCTTCAACCGTCTGTATTCTGCGATATTCAACAAGCAGAAGATGACTGACCCGGGCGACGCCTCACAGGCCGCTGCCCAGCCGGAAAATTCAGCGGCTGACCAGGCGCAGGAAGTCCCTTTAGATAATTATACAACAAATTCACAACAAAATCAACCACTAACAGGAAATTCGACAGATAAAAATGAAAATTTAAATGCCGAAGGCGGCGAAATTCAGCATATCGACGAAAAATCCGGCGATGATATTGGCGAAAATGCCGAGGAACTTCCCGAACTGACCGGTTATGAGAAGCATCTCAACGAGAGCATGAGCGAAAAGGGATACATGGCTGCGCTTAAAGACAGCGGTTATAACATCGAACAGCAGTTAGCAGCGTACAGCCGCGGACGTCAGACCGGATTGCAGACGCTCCACAATATGGTGAAGGGGCTGTTTATCGACGACAAGACCGGAGAGATGTCGGCGCAGTTCACCCAGGATTTTTCCAAGCTGCATACTATCCAGGAGGTCATAGACAAGCTGAACGAGGTGCTGCGCGCCATGCCCGACCTGCCGATAAGAGAGCGGCTGTACGGCGCGTTCGTTGACGTCATCGACAAGATGGCGCTGAAGAACGAGCTTCCTCAGCACGGAGTGCGCCCGCCGGTAAAATCCACTCTTGACAGTCTTACGGACTTCATTCAGGAAAACATCAACCACCCGGCGCTGAAATCGCTGGACAGTTTCAATGCGACGAATCTTCTTCAGAGCCTGCTGAATGCTCCGGGAGTATTCACGCCGCTTGCTCACTACATACTTCCGCTTGACGTGGACGGAACAAAGGCATTCGGCGAGCTTTGGGTCGATAACGACGAGAACAACCCGAACAACACTCCGGGGACGCAGCGTAACTACCATCTGTTCCTGACGTTCGACGTGGAGAGCATAGGCAGATTCGAGGTAGACCTCTACGCCCTCGGCGATGAAGTAAACCTGACGCTGCTCTATCCGCAGCGCTTTGAAAAGCAGATAGAGCCGATGAAAGACAGAATAAACAAGGTGGTAAGGAATGTGGGGTACAACACCCGGACGTTCGAGACGGCGCCGCTGAAAACTCCGCACAACCTTACCGAGATATTCCCGAAGATAGTCGACAAGCGGACAACGCTGAACACCCGCGTTTAAGGAGGTCATAACATGGAAAAGCACCCGAAGGCTCCTGCGAACAACAAGCGGCTGTACGGGCAGAACGCCGCAGTTGCATTGAAATACAATCCCGACATGAATTATGCGCCGGTGGTGGTGGCTTCCGGACTTGGCGAACTGGCTCAGAGGATAGTCAACATTGCGGACGAGGCGGGCGTACCGGTCTACCGGGACGACAGCGTAGCGGCTCTGCTGGTAATGCTGAACGCCGGCGAGACCATTCCGAAGGAGTTGTATCAGATAGTCGCGGCGATATACGCAGAGGTCGTCTACACTGCCAACGACATGAGAAAGAAATAAACTGAAATGGGGCTGCAGGAACAGCCCCATTTCGATTGCTTATATCAGGTCACCTCTAAAAACCTTGTTTGAGTGAAAATGTGTATAGCACACCGCC
>ERZ840517.1657-NODE-1657-length-22965-cov-14.446224_pt1 | contig 22965 bp, 26 predicted proteins | sample MGYA00519876_ERZ840517 | MGnify/ENA primary metagenome ERZ840517 (study PRJEB31850, sample SAMEA3708882) | human gut metagenome | biome: human gut; feature: human-associated habitat; material: faeces | place: China | collected 2014 ... | reverse complement strand
TCGGGTATGTAGGCAGCACGGGCGACAGCACCGGCAACCATCTGCATTTTGAGGTGATGCAGGGCGGGATCAGGGTGAATCCATTGGATATGGTGTCACCAAATTAAAATAGCGTATCGAGATTGACATACCTTTTGACTATAAACAACAGAATATGTGTATCTGGTACCCGGGCTACAACTTCCAGTGGATTGAATGGCTTGACAATATAATCATCGGCCCCTAATGAAAGTCCCTGTATCTTATCTATATCCGCGATTTTGGCAGTTAGCATAATAATCGGGAATAAGTGCTTTTGGCGTATCTTCTGACAGAGAGAGAAACCGTCTATTTCCGGCATCATCACATCCAATATTGCAAGGCTAACAGGTTCTTTTTCAATACAAGCCAGTGCATCCAGCGGATTATAAAATTTGCGGACTACATAGCTTTCATTTTTCAAATATACTTCTATACTTCAAGGAGATCGGCAATCTCCTGCTCATCGTCAACGACTAAAATCGTATCCACGGATTTACCTCCTTTTTTGTGTAAATCTCTTGCGCTTTAAGGCAATATACTCATTATATCGCCAGATAAAGGAAAAGTAAATCTCAAGCAAGGAAATAAAATGCCGCAAAACATGAAATTAAATAGTCAGTAGAATGAAAATTATAGTCGTTCAAATACTATAAAAGGAACAACCAGAAAATAAATCAATCGATTGTCTTTAATAATCGTCCATATTATAAATAATCGTCCATAGACAAACACAAGAACAACTTGTAAAATACTTTGCGGATAGTCTAGACTAACCGCAAACGAGTTGAGAGGATGATCCATGTATGAAAAGGACGCGGCTGACGATCTTTTTGTTGATAATAGCCTCGATTGCATCTGCGGTCATCACGCTTTGCATGGGCGCAGTTCAAATTCCGGTACAGGATACCTTGTCCGTCCTGCTTCAACATTTGTTTGGGGCAGATACTGGCACCTCTGTGTCCATTGCCTTTGAGCAGATTATCTGGCAGATTCGGATGCCTCGCATTATTCTGGGCTTTCTGGCTGGAAGCGGTCTAGCCCTCTGCGGCTGCGTGATGCAGGCCGTTGTCCAAAACCCAATGGCAGACCCATACATTCTTGGTGTGTCGGCAGGCGCAACGCTGGGAGCCACTGGTTCGCTTTTTCTGGGGCTGGGCGTGATTTCCGGTTTCTGGGCCTTTGTAGGAGCTGGCGGTGCCTGCTTTCTCGTGTTAACCCTCTCCTCGGCGGACGGTAAAACCACCTCGGTCAAGCTGATTCTCTCTGGCATGATCGTCAATGCGCTGCTGACCGCATTTTCCAACTTTATCATTGCAGTAGCCGGCGATTCGGACGGTATGATGTCCATCAAGTTCTGGACGATGGGTTCACTGACCCGCGCCGGATGGAAAAATATCGGCCTCATTGCACTAATCGTGCTGGCGGCAGCAGTCTTTTTTCGGACGCAGGCCCAGACACTCGATGGTCTGATGCTTGGTGAGGAAGCAGCTTCTACCATCGGCATCAACACCTTCCGGTGTCGGTTGGTTTATCTGCTGGTGCTCTCAGTGCTGACTGGTGCATTGGTATCGGTCTGCGGCACGATCGGTTTCGTAGGGCTTATCATTCCGCACGTTTCCCGCGCCATTGCAGGCACAGCACACCGAAAACTACTGCCCATTGCGGCATTATCCGGAGGACTGTTCATGCTCTGGGTGGATGCCATCGCCCGCAGTCTGATTCCCAACACCGAGCTGCCTGTGGGCATCTTCACCGCCTTGGTGGGTGCGCCGTTCTTCGTCTATGTGATGGTGCGTAAAAAGTATGGATTTGGAGGCAATTGAATGAAACTGGATGCGAAAAACGTCAGCGTTTCGATTGCTGGAAAACCCATCGTGCGGAATCTCTACATTGAGGTTCCAAATCAGAAGTTTTCAGCGTTGCTTGGAGCCAACGGCAGCGGCAAGACCACTCTGCTCCGCTCCATCTATCGCACACAGAAGATGGACAGCGGCATCGTTCGTCTGGATGACGAGGACATCACACACTTTTCCGGCAAAAAGCTGGCGCGGAACATGGCGGTGATGGGACAATTCAACCAGATCAACTTTGACTATACCGTGCTGGACATCGCCCTGATGGGACGGTATCCCTTCCATTCCCTGCTAGAGCAGGAGAGGAAACGGGACTACGAGATGGCCTTGGAAGCGTTAGACAAGGTGGGTATGAAAAGCTACCGCGATCGGAACTTCCAGTCCCTTTCGGGCGGTGAAAAGCAGCGGGTAGTTCTGGCTCGCGCACTGACTCAGTCGCCCAAGATCCTGATTCTAGACGAACCGACTAATCATCTGGATATCCGTTATCGGCTGGAGATTCTTTCGATCATCAAGGAACTGCACATTACGGTTCTGGCTGCTCTGCATGATTTGAGCCTTGCGGCGCAGTTCTGTGACTATCTCTACCTGATGAAACAGGGGGAGATCGTTACTCATGGGGCACCTGAAGCCGTAATGACCCCTGAAAACCTACACAGTATCTTTGATGTCGAAGCTTGTGTCTACCCTAGCCCGATAAACGGGAAACTGATGATCCAATATTTATAACAAAATGCGGGAGTACCCCGCAGAAAGAGGAAAGCTTATGAAAAAGAAACCCCTGAGCGTTGCTGCTGCGGCACTGGCCGCCGTCATGCTGGCTACTGGTTGCGGTCAGACTGCATCTTCTGTGGCATCGTCCGTTGCTGCATCTTCCGAGGCTGCTTCGTCTGTTGCAGAGAGCACAGTCTCTGCCGAAGAGACCTCTTACCCCCTGACCCTGCAGATTTATGATGCTGATGGCAATGCGGTAGATATGACCTACGATCATGCCCCCGAAAAGGTGCTGTCCACCCAGTTGTCCATGACCGAGCTGCTCATTAAGCTGGGTCTCAAGGACAAAATTGTCGGTGTGTTCGATAATGACAACGCCCTGAAAGGCGACATCGCCGATGAAGTTGCTTCGCTGAACAGCCTTGGCGATAAGAAGTCTGTTTCTAAGGAGACTATCCTTGCCACAGAGCCGGATCTGATTCTTGGCAAGGGTCCTCTGATGTTCACCGAAAGCAGCATTGGCACCGTCCAATCCTATCAGGAACTTGGCATTCCTGTCTACACCGAGTTGGCCAGTGCTTCCACTGACCAGTCTCTGGACAACATCGTAGAAGATGTGCGGAACATCGGCGAGATTTTTAACATACAGGAGACTGCAAACGCTTACGCTGACGAGCTGCAGGAGAGAATCGACGCGCTGATGGACAAGGTCAGCGGCCAGAGTGGAGAACCTCTGAAGGTTTTGTTCATGGCTGGCTACGCCGATGGCACCTTCGTGGCCTTCAATTCCAAGATGAGCAGCTGTATGCTGAATACTCTAAACGCTGAGAATGTTCTGGACAAGGGCGGCAACGGACTGACTCTGGAGAATCTGGTCTCCATGAATCCGGATGTCATCGTCTACGTCCGCGCAGACCGCTTCGGTGCCACCGATGCCGACGCTGTGGAGCAGCTGACCTCTAACGCTGTCGTGCAGGCAGTTCCCGCCATCGCCAACCAGAAAGTCATCGAGATGGATTATGATGACGTAATGGACTACGGTACACGAGTCATCGATGCCGCCGAGACACTGTACAACTTCATGTACAGTGCATCTTAACAAAACTTGAAATCAAAAATTTCGGTTATTGCAGAATGCGGGTGGGCGGAAAGCCCATCCGTTTTTTGTAAATGCGGCTGAAATAACAGGCATCCCGGTAGCCGACATCATGAGCGGCCTGTGTCACAGTGTAGCCACCAGAGCGCAGCAGTTCGGTGGCCACCCGGACCCGATAGTTGATGAGATAATCGATGGGCCGGATGTTTTTATACTTATAAAAGAGGTAACTGACATGAGCCGCTTTCTCGTTGACCTGCTCAGCCAATGTGTCCAGTGTCAGCGGCTCGGCGTAATGCTGGGCAATAAAATCCAGCAGGATACTCATAATCTGGCTCTCGTTGTAAGTTTCCTCGGGCTGAAAATCAGCAAAAATCTGGGCGAAGAACGCTTCTGTCAGCTTTTCCTGCTGGTACTGACTACGGATGTCAGCGTCCGGGTGGAGCTTCAAAATCTGCTCCAGAATGGAAAAAGTCTGTTCCGTATTTTTGAGCTTGTGGGAGAACAGCAACGGGCGATCGTTTTCGTAGTACATATTGATGTAGCGGAAATCCTGCTCGCCCATAGCCGAAATGGTCAGGGTCTTGTTGGGGCATCCGTGCAGGAATAGTCCTCGCTTGGCAATAAATGGTTCGTGCTCGAATGAGAAGATGGCCCGGCCTGACACTGGAACAATCAGTGCACTTTTCAGTGTGCGGTAGCTATTGCTCTCACCGGCGTGCAGAGTAAAGCTGCGGAAGCCGACAGACTCGATTCGGCCCTGATTGTATTCCTGAAATAAAATTTTTAGCGGATTAGGAAGATCGGATATTTGATTCATTGGGAGCTCCTTTGTGCAAAAGCGGTTAGCTGCTGCTAATATAGCACAAAATGCTGCCGATTGTCTACATGGGGAGCAACCCACACTGCGTAAAAACTGACAAAAAGGACGGTTATGGATGGAAATTCTGAATCTTGGCTCACACCGAATTGGAGTCCAGTTCCCAGAAAAGGGACTGTACAAAGGTAAAAAACCAGCAATCCTAATCAACGACGGGAACCTGATTGAGCAACTGAATCTGCGCACGGAACGGGCAGTGCTGGTGGGAGTGTACCCCAACAACAGGCTTTCAGAGTATACCCCATGGCCGAAATCAGCTATTCGACCGGGCACACCGGATTTTGGTGGGCAACTAGGGCAGTATCATCGAGAACTAATCAACGAAATTCTCCCGCCCCTTATAGACGAATACACTCTTGACTCGGAAAAGCTGGCGTATGGCGGCTTCTCGCTGGGCGGTTTGGCTGCCGTGATGAGCCTTTGGGAAACGAAGGTATTTGCGTCGGTGTTTTCTCTCTGCGGGTCGTTCTGGTTTCCGGGAGTTGCAGACTTTGTCGAGGAACACCCGATCCTGAACAGTTCTGCTCGGGTATATCTCCAGAACGGCGCTCGAGAAGGCGAGGGACACACCAATCGCCTGAGTGAAGCCACCGCCTACGCTCAGCGTGTCCATACTGCATTGCGAACAGCCTGCAGAGCCGAAACCGTGTTGGATGAATATGGTCATCATGACCAGAAGGCTGAACGTTTTTGTGCTGCTCTTCGCTGGGTAGAGCGAGGACTATGAAACGCCGTTTGGCGTAATTGAGCGCGTATTCAAAATTGCAGTGCTTTTGGTTGTTGTTACAGAGCATATTCTGCACATCACGGTGAGCAGCAAAAGTGTAGCCGAGCTGGCTGAAGAATACAATTTCACGCAAGACCAGCGCGACATTCTTGACGAGCTGCTGTCGGACGAACTGCGCCCTTATCTGCTGGCATTGTGCGGCGGTGTCGGCGGCGTGGTCGGTGACGGCACCCTGCAATGGCCGCTGCCGGGGCACACTTATATATCCTGCCACTTCGGGGAAGTGGATGCCTTCGGCAACGCCGGGCATCGCGGCACTGACATTCCCGCACCGGAGGGCACGCCCATTCTGGCTGCCCACAGCGGCACGGTGCTGGTCAGCGGTTGGAATGACAGCTACGGCAATCAGGTGCTGCTGGATAACGGTGCAGGCTTGTCCACGCGGTATGCCCACATGACAGCAACAGCGGTCACGGCTGGTGAAACCGTGACGGCTGGTCAAGTGATCGGGTATGTAGGCAGCACGGGCGACAGCACCGGCAACCATCTGCATTTTGAAATGATGCAGGGCGGGATCAGGGTAAATCCAATGGATATGCTGTCACCAAATTAAAATAGCGTACATAATAAAAAGCATCGTTGCGATGGATTATCTGTTATGCTTGACTTTTTATTGCAAACGGAGTATATATGATATATATTGGTATCAATTTATATCAGCTGTAAGGAGTGACTATGGACGGAACAAAGTTTGCAAAAATGCTTTCTGATAAACATCTGTTTGAGCTTGACCGCATGGCATATAAGTATTCCGCTGCCGATGTCAGGAAGTTTTCCGAAATTCTGCGGCAGAATTTTGCCCAGCCGCTGCCGCTGGTGGATTTTGCCGGGCAGGCTCTTGTCTGCCTGCCGAATCTGGCACAAATTTCCACCAAGAGCATGAAGCAGTTGCTATCTGTTCCGGCAGAAAGCCAGCCCTTTGGTGTGCAGGCTATGACGGAGGAAATCCATGCTACGCTGCAAATCGAAAATATCCATTCAACGCGCAACAGCATTCGGCATATATTGAACGGTAACGCCCCCCGCAATGAGGAGGAAAACCGCATTTACGGCATGAAACGCGGACTGGATTTTATTGCCGACCAGCAAAATGAAATCACCGAGGAAAATCTGCACCGACTGTATCAAATCAGCACCGGAGAGTATTTGCCGGCAGAGAACAAACTGCTGCCGGGTCATTTTTACCGCCATGATGCTGTCTATATTGTGGGCGGCGAGGAAAGCCGAAAGGGACTCTCTGACAAGCTGCTGCCACAGGTCATGAAGCAACTGATCGACTTTGCCAATGCGGAAGATGACCTGAATGAGCTGCACAAGGCGGCCATTCTGCATTTTGCACTTGCCTATTACCACCCGTATTTTGACGGCAATGGACGAACCGCCCGTCTGCTTCACCTGTGGTATCTTGCGCAGCATGGCTACCCCGCGGCCCTGTTTACACCGTTTTCGCGTTATATTGCCGAGAGTAAGGCGGCATATTATAAAGCTTATGAGCGTGTGGAGAAAAATGCGATGCTCACAGGCTATACAGATGTGACTCCGTTCCTGTCGTATTTCTGCAAAGAGGTGTACAACCGCCTGCAGGCAGACACGGCACCGGCGCATACAGATTTCAAGGTGTACCAACAGGCCCTTGTGGAAGGCAGAATCACCGAAAAAGAACGCCTGCTTTGGGAATATGTTTTGTCGGCTTACGGAACCTCGGAGTTTACGACCAAGCAGTTGGAAAAGGATTTCCGCAATGCAGCCTACGCCACAATCCGAACCTTTGTTATGAAATTCCATGACATGGATTTGCTGGCAGCCAGAAATGCAGGCAATCGTGTATTTTATAAAGTGAAGTAAGCCGTGCGCAGATTTTTGTTCTGCGCGCCATCGAAAAAAGACCGGCACAGCGTGTCGGTCTTTTTAGGTGGCTATGCTCTTTGACGATTTTCCCCGCCCATTTGAAACTGTATGGCTCGTTGGTTATTCACCTTGAAACCAACAGCAATGATCATTGAAGATTATAGTGATTCTAACTGCTGCTGACCTGCCGCGTTCCCTCTGTCTGAACTATTCGAGATTTCCGAATAGTCGCCCACTCTTTCAGTTCTTTGTCAGAATAAATCTTTTTGATATGCTCATTGATGGTGGGAAGTCCAACATCATATAACGGAAATCCAAATGGAGTATTTTCAAACTGAATGGAGTAGCAGACCCTGATTGGTGTATGGTAATATAAATCTTGCGAAATCCTGTTTCGCACTTTTTTAGCGCGACAGGTTAGCAAAGTCTAACTATATCGGAGGTATGTAGAGAATGGAAGCAAAAAGCAACAAGCTACAAGCAAAAGACCTTATCAATGTGGGCATTTTCACCGCCATTTATTTTGTCATTTTCTTTGCGGGCATGATGCTGGGGTATATCCCTATCTTTATCCCGCTGCTTGGACTGGTGTGCCCCATCCTGTGCGGTATTCCCCTTATGCTGTACTTAACAAAGGTTAAGAAGTTTGGTATGGTATCCCTGACCGGCATTATCCTCGGCTTGCTGAATTTAATCATGGGCAGCGGTGTGCTGGTTCTGATTTTTGGCATTATCTTTGGTGTCCTGGGCGATGTAATTTTGCGGGCCGGAAAATATCAAAGTTGGAAGTGCACACTCCTTGGCAACGGAGTGTTTTCCCTTTGGATCATGGGCTATGTGAGCCGGATGTTTTTGACCCGTGATACCTTCTTCGCTTCACTTGTAAGTAGCTATGGGCAGGAATATGTAGACACACTCATGTCCTATACTCCTGGCTGGATGTATCCAGTTCTGTTTGTAGTCACCTTTATCGGTGGCATTTTGGGGGCGCTTCTTGGTAAAGCTGTGTTGAAGAAGCATTTTGAAAAGGCGGGGATTGCCTGATGGATGCGGCGGTTACAACGCTAAAATTTGAAAGCAAAGCTGTTATTCCCACCGATCCGAGGACAAAACTGTTTTTGACTGTAACTGTCAGCACCATTATGATTACCGGCGGCACGGGCGGATTTATGAACCTGGTTCGCCCGTGCCTCATGGCGTGCCCGATTGTATTCCTGCTCCTTTCAAGGAAATGGGTGGACGCAGCCAGATTTGCTGTTACATACGCTATTCTGTTTGCTTTGGAATTAACGGTATTACCGCTGCTCACTGGTACATGGAATTTTATCCTGGGAGCCGCAGTCGGGATCTATACGCACATGCTCCCCGGATTTATCATGGGATATTATCTGGTGAGTACGACAACGGTTAGTGAATTTGTTGCCGCGATGGAGAAGATGCACATTCCACAAAAAATCGTGATCCCTATGTCGGTGGTATTCCGATTTTTTCCCACAGTCAAAGAGGAATATGCGGCTATACGGGATGCCATGAAGATGCGCGGCATCACGACTCTCCGCAGTCCCATGAAGATGCTGGAATACCGGGTGGTTCCTCTGATGATGTCGATTGCCAAAATAGGAGAAGAACTGTCTGCGGCGGCTCTCACGCGAGGGCTTGGAGCGCCGCAGAAACGGACAAATATTTGCAAAATTGGCTTTGGGCCTTTGGACATTTTCTTCTTCCTGCTGGCGATACCCTGTTGGGTTGGTTTCTTTATCTGTTAGGAGGAAGGAGCCTATGATTGAACTTCGCAATATCAATTTTCGCTATGCCGGGGGATCAGATGCCGGCGGGCTTGTAAACATTGACCTAATTATCCCGGATGGGCAAGTCATCCTTTTGTGTGGACAATCCGGCTGCGGAAAAACAACCCTGACCCGGTTGGTAAATGGGCTGATCCCGAATTATTATGAGGGTAAATTGAGCGGCGAGGTTCTGCTGGATGGAAAAAATATCAGCAGACTTCCGCTCTATGAAACAGCGAAATATGTGGGGAGTGTTTTTCAAAATCCCCGCACGCAGTTTTTTACGGTGGACTCCACCAGCGAACTAGCCTTTGGATGTGAAAATCAGGGCTTGCCTGAAGAAGAAATCATTCAGCGGGTGAAATCGACTGCGGAGCAGTTTGATATGGAAAATCTGCTGGGAAAAAATATCTTTTCTCTTTCCGGCGGAGAAAAACAGAAAATTGCTTGTGCCTCTGTGTCGGCCAGTAATCCACCCATCATCGTGCTGGACGAACCATCTTCTAATCTGGATATGTCAGCCACAAAAGATCTACGCCGGATGATCCAGATCTGGAAACAGCAGGGGAAAACAGTTATTATTGCGGAACATCGGCTCTATTATCTGAAAGAGTTGATAGACCGTGTTGTGTATCTAAAAGATGGGAAAATTGAAAAAAATTACTCGGCTCTGGATGCACTTAAACTGTCCGTAACGCAACAGGCAGAAATGGGGCTGCGGCCTTTTGATCTGGGCGCGTTCCCTGTGACAGCACATCCTGTTGCAAGCAGTGGTTCTATCGAATGTGAAAACTTTCATTTTGCTTATACAAAGCAGAGGGATGCGCTGGATATTGACAGTCTTTCGCTGCCACAAGCGGGCGTGATTGCAGTAATCGGCCATAACGGAGCGGGAAAATCCACTATGGCCCGCTGCCTCTGTGGCCTGGAAAAACACTGCAAGGGCATTGTGAAAGTGGACGGGAAGCCGTATAATAGAAAACAAAGGCTGTCTCTGTGCTATATGGTCATGCAGGATGTCAACCATCAGCTGTTTACGGAAAGCACAGAGGAAGAAATGCTCATCAGTATGGCGGAGCCGGCTCCCGACAAGGTGGATGCGGTTCTTGACAGATTGGATTTGTTGCAGTTTAAGGAGCGACACCCGATGGCACTCTCCGGCGGTCAGAAACAGCGGGTGGCGATTGCTACCGCCCTTGTTTCCGAGCGTAAGATTTTAGTTCTGGATGAACCTACCAGCGGTCTGGATTTACAGCACATGAAAGAAGTGGCTGATGAACTTGTGACGATACAGAAAATGGGAAAGACATCTCTTGTCATCACCCATGATTATGAGCTGATCGTTAGTTGCTGTACTCATGTTCTGCATTTGGAGCATGGTATGGTACAGGAACAATATGCACTGGATGCCGCAGGACTCCATCGACTCCAAATTTTTTTTATAGAATCGAGGTGATCCAAGTTTGAATAAAAGCGACCTGTTTTTCTCGCAGCAAAATATGAATTTGCTCTGCCGGGATGAATCCTGCTCGGTCTACCAAATGAAAAATGAAACAGGAGACGGAACTGCAACCTATTATGAAGTATATCCCGGAATAGGTGTCATGTATAATGATTTTCATATGGAGCACTGCCCGTCAAGGAAGTTTGAACAAAATACGCACACTTTTGCAATTCACCATTGCAGAGAAGGCCGCGTCGAGTGGGAAGTCAGCAATGGCGCTTATCTTTATCTTGCGTCCGGCGATATTATGCTGGACAGTTCTGCCACGGAAAACAACCATTGCAGCTTTCCCGTAAGCCATTACCACGGGATCACAATTACGATCTCTGTTCCCGAAGCGGTAGAGGGATTGGGTGATCTTCTGTCCCTGTTTTCTATTGACCTGGAACAGATTGAGCAGCAATTTGCCTTGAAAGCACGCCCTTTCATCATGCATGGAAAATCTGTCCCCGACCATGTAATCTCAGAACTGTACCAAGTGCCTGATAATATCCGTCTGGAATATCTTAGGGTAAAGATCCTGGAATTGTTAGTCACGCTCAGGACGGTAGACCCTACGGTCTTAGGTGTGGAACGCCCCTATTTTTATAAAACGCAGGTAGAGAAGGTCAAGGCTATCATGTCGTTTATGACAAATGAGCCGGAGCACCATTTCACAATGGAGGAGCTTTCTGAAAAGTTCGATATTTCTACCTCCGCTCTGAAGCAGTGCTTTAAGGGCGTGTATGGCACCGCCATTTATACCTATATGCGGAATTATCGTATAGACTTGGCAGCCTCTCTTTTGACACAGACGGATGAACCGATTACGGTGATTGCTGGAAAAGTTGGCTATACGAACACCAGCAAGTTCTCCGAAGCGTTCAAGAAAGTAAAGGGAAAAACACCGCTGGAATATCGAAAAATAAAAATCTAAACGGAGTAAAACCCGGCTGTGCAGAGTGGCGGACAACATGAATATCTGCAATAATTAGAGAGTATCAAGTCGATTGATACTCTCTATTATTTTGCTTAAGGAGGAATGGAAATGAAGCAGAAAAGCTGGATTTCTATTGTGTTTTCCTTTGCTTCACAGTGCCGGGGCAAGATTATCCTGTCCGTTTTATGTGCAATCATTAGTGTGATTGCCGGACTGGTACCCTATTGGAGTGTTTATCAAATTATAACGCTTTTTATCGGCGGTTCACCTGTGATGGCAGAGGTTTGGAAATGGTGCTGGATCGGACTTGGAGCCTATGCGGTGCGCTTCTTGCTCTATGGTATTTCAACGAGCCTGTCCCACATATCCGCATACACCATTTTGGAAAATATTCGTTTGACCCTTGCCCAGCGGCTGATGAAAGCGCCGCTGGGGACAGTCATCGGCGAGTCTGTGGGTAAGCTGAAAAGCGTATTGGTAGACCGGGTAGAAACGATTGAGCTGCCGCTGGCCCACATGATCCCTGAGTGTATCTCCAACCTGCTGCTCCCTATGGCAGTCTTTGCCTATCTGGTCTGCTTCGACTGGCGTATGGCGCTGGCGATGCTGGTCACGCTGCCTTTCGTTCTGATTGCTTTTGCTATGATGATGAAGAATTTTAACAAGCTCTATGCCGATTACATGGAGTCCAACAACTATGTGAACGCTGTGATCGTGGAGTATGTGGAGGGTATTGAGGTCATCAAGGCATTCAACCAGTCCTCCAGTTCCTACGAAAAGTTCGCCAAGGCGGTAGAGTCCTTCAAAGATTACACTCTTAAATGGTATCAAAGTTCCTGGAAGGTGATGAACTTTGTTTCGGCTGTGCTGCCGTCCACCTTTTTGGGAACGCTTCCGATTGGTATGTATCTCTGCTGGAACGGCAGCCTTTCGCCGCAGGATCTTGTGATGTGCCTGATTCTCTCGCTGGGCATTGTAGGTCCGCTTATGAACTTTACTACTTATATCAATGAAACGAAAGCGATTGAATACGCCGTCCACGATGTGGACGAACTGCTCCATGCGGAGGAATTACCCGATGCTGAAAAACCAGTGGATATACAATCCAAGGACATCCAGCTTCAGGATGTTTCGTTCTCTTATGATAAAGAGAACGGTAAACAGGTGCTTTCCCATATCAATCTGAAAATCCCGGAGGAAAAGTTTACGGCACTTGTCGGACCGTCCGGTGGAGGTAAGTCCACCATCGCTCGCTTGATTGCCCGTTTTTGGGATGTGAACGATGGAAAAATCACCATTGGCGGTGTTGACATTCGCAGTATGCCGCTGGCCCAACTTGCCGATATTGTCAGCTTTGTTACACAGGATAACTTCCTGTTCAACTGCTCCATCAAGGAAAATATCCGGCTGGGAAACCCTGATGCTACGGACGAAGAAGTATATGCGGCAGCAAAAGCCGCCTGCTGTGATGAATTTATACAGAAATTGGACAATGGCTATGACACGATGGCCGGGGATGCAGGGAACCGGCTTTCAGGCGGTGAAAAACAGCGTATTTCTATTGCCCGCATGATTTTGAAAAATGCCCCTATCGTGATTTTGGATGAGGCAACTGCGTTCACAGATCAGGAGAATGAAGAAAAAATCCAGCAGTCTATCGCTGCTTTGACAAAAGGGAAAACGCTGCTGGTCATCGCACATCGTCTGTCCACCATCAAAAATGCCGATCAGATTATTGTCCTGCAAAATGGGCAGGTTGAGAATGCGGGCACTCACCAGCAGCTTTTAGATGGCGACGCTCTCTATCGGGATATGTGGGAGGCGCATATCGGAGCGCAGAACTGGTCTGCCGGTTCCGGGAAAGGAGGTAACTGATATGTTTCGGATTGTAAATCGACTGATCCAATGGACAGGAAAATATAAACGGCGTATTTACATCGGGTTTATCTACGCTTTCATTCATAGCATTTTTACCGCAATTCCTATTATGCTGGCTGCAAAGGGACTGAGTGCTGTTCTGGATGACTGGGGTGGCGTTAAACCATTGGAGGGCCGGGACATCTGGATCATGCTGGGGGCCATGATTTTAGCTGTATTGGGCCGATACCTGTTCTCATATCTCCGAGCTATCACGCAGGAAAGTGTCGGTTATGAAGCAACCGCTGACGAAAGGATACGGCTGGGTGACATTCTGAAACGGGTGTCGCTGGGATTTTTCAACAAGAACAATATCGGTGAGTTGTCGGCAGCTGCAACGACCGATCTCTCGTTTATGGAAATGTATGCCATGAACATGATAAACACTGTAGTCAACGGCTATATTACTGTAATTGTCCTGATACTGTTCCTTGTATTTTACAGTCCTTTGGCTGGAGGAATTGCTCTGGCTGGCGTCCTTCTGTCTGCCCTATTCCTCCATCTGTTGGAGGCACGCAGCCACAAAAACGCGCCTATCCATCAAAAGGCACAGGACGATATGGTGGAAAGTTCTATCGAGTATCTGCGAGGGATGCAGGTGGTGAAAGCCTTTAAGCAGGAAGGCGTATCTATTGCCGGTATCCGCAAAGCATACAACGACAGCAAGAAAATCAACATCAAAATTGAAGTGGAATATATGCCCTTCAACTGCCTGCACCTGTTTTCTCTGAAAGCCGCCTCCATTGCCATTGTAGCTGTGGCCGCTCTGCTGACCTATAACGGCAGTATGGAACTTCCTACCATGCTCATGCTGGATATGTTTTCCTTTATGATTTTCGGAAGTGTTGAGGCCATAAACAACGCCGCCCATGTATTGGAGGTCATTGATGCTACGCTGGATAAACTGGACGGCATTGAACACGCTGACATTATAGACAAAGACGGGAAAGATATTTCTTTGCAGAACACAGACATTGCTTTCCGTGATGTGACATTCTCCTACGATAAAGTTCCTGTTTTGCAAAATATCAGCTTTTCCATCCCCCAGGGCAGCACCACGGCCATTGTAGGGCCATCTGGCAGCGGCAAGACCACGATTTGCAACCTGATTGCCCGTTTCTATGATGTGGACAGCGGCGAGGTCACAGTAGGCGGTGAGGATGTGCGAAACATGACCTGTGACTGTTTGCTCCGCAATATCTCGATGGTCTTTCAAAAGGTCTATTTGTTCCACGATACCATCGAAAACAACATCCGTTTCGGCAATCCAAGTGCAACGCAGGAAGAAATTATAGAAGCTGCGAAAAAGGCTCGGTGCCACGACTTCATTATGGCTCTTCCTGATGGATATGAAACGGTGATTGGTGAGGGCGGCTCTACGCTGTCCGGCGGAGAAAAACAGCGCATTTCTATTGCCCGCGCCATTTTGAAAAATGCCAACATTGTCATTCTTGATGAGGCAACAGCAAGTATTGACCCCGAAAATGAGCATCTGATCCAGCAGGCAATCAGTGAATTGACCATTGGAAAAACGGTTATCGTTATCGCCCACCGTCTGGCAACGATTGAACACGCTGACCAGATTTTAGTGGTGGATAAAGGTCAAGTTGTTCAAAAAGGAACACATCAGGAGCTTGTTCAGCAGGAAGGACTTTATCGTCGTTTCATTACAATCCGTGAGCAGGCAGAGGGCTGGAGCATTGCCTGATAATTTGAGGGAGAAGCGCAATATGAAACTTCATGCGTCCGGGGAGGACTATCTGGAAACCATCCTTGTTCTCCAAAAGAAACTCGGTATGGTACGCTCCGTAGATGTTGCCCGGCACCTGGAGGTGTCAAAGCCAAGCGGGAGCCATGCCGTGACCACTCTAAAAGAAGGTGGGCTCCTTACAATGGATGATGATTTCTTTCTTCATCTGACTGACTTGGGGCGGGAGGTAGCTGAGCAGACCTACGAGAAGCACCGCTTTTTCATGGATCTGCTCACCGAGGCCGGCGTTGATCCAGCATCGGCGGAGCGGGACGCCTGCCGGATGGAGCATGTCATCAGTCAAAAGTCCTTCGAGCATCTACGAGATGCTTACAACTCACATAAAGAAGATTGATTTGCCCGCATGACGATGGGGTAAAACAGTAACGCGGCCGGGCACATCAAACCCGACCGCGTTATTCGTCTTTTTGGAAGGTCTTCGCCTGTTTGCAGAGAGCGATATACTTCTGGATCTCCGCCTCGCTTTTCCCGGCGAAGAAATCAACGACCGTTTTTGAGACGGTCCCGGTCACCATGTCGGGGAAGATTGCGGCATCCAGGCTGATATTCAATTCTTTTGCCAGAAGCGCCACGGTTTCAAATTTGGGGTTGCTTTTGCATTTCTCTATCTCAATGATCGTGCGGACACTCATGTGGAGCCGTTCAGCTAACGCCTTCTGCGTCAAGTGCTGCCGTTTCCGCTCCGACCGCAGTTCCCACGCAAATAAATCAAGCGGATGTTCATTGCACATCACCTCTACTTCATTTTGGAGATGTAAAGAGAACTAATTGTAGACTGCATGGCGTTGGCTTGACACAGAGATGAAAACCAGATCTCAGTTGGATGGAAGATACACACTTTCAGCCCGACAGGTATTTACTTGTCGGGCAATTTTTGTTTTTAGCTGCAGGGTTCGGCAGAAAGGTTCGGTATGTATGGCGAAATCATTTGTTGATTTATATGGCGCAGGAGCGCCACATTAAAGCAAATTTCCGTTTGCGGACAACTGCACCCTTTAAGGCTGCGCCGTACAACGTAGATCGTATATCAATTCTATGCCAGATGGTTGTTGTGACCATCTGGCGTATTTTTTTGTTTTCTTTCGCCGGCACCTTGCCGCCCAACTGCATTCGTGGACCTCCCGGTCTTGAGCTTTATTCTATGAAACTCAAAATTCAGGAGGTTTATATGATTAAAAAGAATGCCAGCGATAAGTATGTGCTTACCGCCGAGGATGCCGAGCTGCTTGCGCGATTTTCAGTATACGCAAAGCGCACTTTAGCTAACAAAAGGGCGGAGTATTATAGAAAAGTAAAACCCATTTTGGATCATGAGCATCTCTATGAAGATCTCTCAGCGGCGGATAAAAAGCGCTGCCAGGGCAGCCCTTTCACGGTGGAGGAGATCCTCGGCGAAAAATGGTTGCGGGAAAAGCTCCGCAAGAGCCTTTCCGTTCTGTCTGAGCCGGAGCGCGTGGTCATCAAGCTGCTCTATAAGGACGAACTTACACCCGAACAGGCTGCCCGGAAGTTGGGTGTCACCAGTTCTACAATTCGGTCTCACAAGAAGAATGCTCTCGATAAGCTGAAGAAAGAAATGCTGGAGGATGATTGATATGATTTCTTTTCGCGAACTGTTGATTAACGCTAAAAACGGTGATGAAAAAGCCTTGATGGAAATGTTTGACCTTTTTCGTCCCATGATAGAGAATGCGAGTCGCAGTGCTAACCGCAAAGATGAGGATCTGCATGATATTATCGTTATGGCGTTCATTCAGGCAATTTCAAAGTTTCCCATCGATAAGCTTTGATCAGCGAATCGTGCTTGATGGCAGTTAAAACCACATAGCATTATCAGCACGAGCATCTGCCGTTTGGGGTAGACGCTCGTGCTGTTTTTTTATCCCTGCCAAAGCGAGATCATAGTTTGCAGAGGAACTGAGCAATTTCCTGAACAGAAAACAAATTGTCGCAAAGAATATTCATATCAACGCAGGTAATCACCTTGATACTTCCAGCATTCAGTGTGCATCTGAACTGAAATAAAACATTTTTTCTGCCACGAGTGTCCGGCTCTTGGCAGATTTTTTCACGCGCAGATTGATTATTATGAGCGAGTTTTTCCCCGCACCTCTTGCAAAACTGAAAGAAGCACGGTATAATATGACCAAACGAACTAAAACGGTCATATTTAAGGAGGCGCGAGCTTGGCTTTTACCGATTACGAGACCGAGCAGCTCCGCAAGGCGTTGCTGAAGGAAACGAGACATTGCGCTGTCACGCTGGGGATGAAGAAAACCTCCGTGGATCAGCTGACGAAGGCGGTCGGCATTGCGAAGGGCTCGTTCTATAAATTCTACGAATCCAAGGAAATGCTTTTCTTCGCGGTTTTGGAGAACATTCACTCCGAGCTTTACAGAGTGGCTGACCATGCACTGAGCGAAGCTGACAGCTTACCGCCGCCGGAGCGCGCGGCAAAGGCGGTTCTTGCCGTTTGCCGGCGACTGTCTGATACCGGCGACATGGTTTTCATTGAAAACGATGCAAAGCTGCTTTTGCAAAGACTGCCGGAGGATGTCAAAAACGTGCATTACCACGATGACGAGACGCACATCCGCCAGCTTTTGGAGAAATATGACCTTGTGCCGAATCGCGGCATCTCTTTAGCTGCCGCCACGGTGCGGGGACTGATCTTGACTGTTTCCCACAAGGAGCAGATTGGAGAACTGTACCCGCAGGTGCTGGAAATGTTAGTGTACGGCGCTTGCAGGGAGTTGTTTAAATAAGCGGAAGGCCGCAGAGATGCGGCTTTTCTGAGATACAGTAGTTAGTACCATCTAACGGCGCGGCTGTACGTATCGGCTAGGCAAGCCTAACATTGAAAGGAATGATAGCGATGCAGGAACACAAGAACTTCTGGGACAAAAATGCCGGTCGGTACGACCGCTTTATGCGAAAGGATCGGGCAGCGTATGATGAGATGTATGCGCTGATCCGTCCGGTCGTGAAAGGCAAAACAGTGCTGGAGCTTGCCACCGGCACGGGTCTGATTGCTAAAAACATCATAAACGCGGCGGCGCATATCGAGGCAAGCGATACCTCTGCCGAAATGATTCGGGAGGCAAAACGCAGGAATCACTCTGCCAAGCTGTACTTTTCGGTGCAGGATATGTTCTGTCTGCCCTATGCGGACGAATCCTTCGAGGTGGTGATCGTGTCCAACGCCCTGCACATCGTACCGCAGCCGGAGAAAGGCCTTGCCGAGATCCATCGTGTACTGAGGGATGACGGCGTGTTGATCGCGCCTACCTTCACCCACGCAGAAAACTCCTTTTTCGGAAATGGTAAGGCTTTTTTCCTGAAGCTGGCGGGCTTTCCTCTACACAGCAGGTGGACGAGTGAGAAATACCTGTGTTTCCTGCAGCAAAATGGTTGGACTGTGCGGAAAAGCGATGTACTAAAAGCGTCTTTTCCGCTGACCTATGTTGAATGCGTGAAAACGGAGGTGTGATATGTCGTTCTTTGAAAACACCCGCAAGCCTGTGGGCTTTGGCGGGAAAATTATGGTTGCTATGATGAATCTGGGACACAGTCCCGTGGCGCGGTGGGGGCTTCGCTTTTTAGAGCTTGCGCCGGATGCCAGAGTGCTGGATTGCGGCTGCGGAGGAGGCGCCAATATCAAAAGGCTGCTGAAAAAATGCCCGCAAGGCATCGTCAGGGGTGTGGATTATTCTGCTGTCAGCGTAGAGAAAGCCCGGAATTTAAACCGGACTGCCATTCAGAAAGGGCGCTGTGCGGTGTGGCAGGGCAGCGTGGAACATATCATCTTTGCAAAGGATTGGTTTGATGCGGTTACCGCGTTTGAAACGGTCTATTTCTGGTCTGATTTGCCGCAGTGCCTTCGGGAAGTCCGGCGGGTGTTGAAGCCCGGTGGGACATTTCTCATCTGCAACGAAAGCAACGGTGACACGGACAAGGACGAAAAGTGGACGGAGATCATCGGCGGCATGACCATCTACAAAGATATTGAATTAAAGGCGTATCTGGAGCAGGCGGGTTTTCAAAATATTCAGATACACAAAAGAAAAAACTGGCTTTGCGTCACGGCACAGAAAGAGGATGTAGCGGTGAACCATCCGGCATCAGAAGGGCGATTGTAATGCGGAAAAATGAGGAGGAACCCCTATGGAGCGAAAAGAAGCGATCCGCAGTGCCTATCGGCTGACAGGCGGCAACAATTTTTACGACGGTATGATCACCTGCTCGACCTTGAGCGGAAAAGCGGTGTGCCGCTTGGTGTGGGATATGAACAAGGCGGAAAACGACGCCTATCTGGAAAAGGCAATGGCAGGTATTCCTGAAAACTTCTCGGGTAAGCTGTTGGAGGTACCGGTGGGAACCGGCATTCTGACCATGCCGGTTTACCAAACGCTGCCCCAAGCGGATATTACTTGCCTCGATTACTCGCCGGACATGATGGGGCAGGCGCAGGAAAAGGCGGATCGTCTGCACCTGAAAAATGTGACCTTCCGGCAGGGGGATGTAGGGGCACTGCCCTTTGCGGACGGTGCGTTTGATATTGTGTTGTCACTGAATGGCTTTCATGCGTTCCCGGATAAAGAGGCTGCTTATCGGGAGGTGTTTCGGGTCTTAAAGCCCGGCGGTACCTTCTGCGGATGCTTTTATGTGGCGGGAGAGTGCAAGCAGTCGGACTGGTTCGTCCGGCACGTTTATGAAAGGACAGGGTTCTTCACGCCGCCCTATGAGACGGTTTCCGGTCTGAAAGCACGGCTGGATGGAATGTATACGGATGTGGACATGGGAAACCTGAAAAGCATGGCGTGGTTTGTCTGCCGAAAGGTAAAATAGGAGGCGATGATATGTCAAAGAAAGCAACCGAGTTTCAGAAAAAAGAAATGAGCAAGATGTACCGAGGCAAGGAGATCTTTAAGCCTTTGAATACCGGCTGAATCGATGAAAATGTCGCCTGTGTGCGGGAGTGGGTGGCAAATATCTTCTTCTACCGCAAGGGCGGTACCACCATTATGATCGATGCCGGATACAACTATGACCGTCTGGCGGCGAAAATGAGCTGGCTCGGTATCGACCCGCATTCCATCCGGCACATCCTCATCACTCATCAGGACACCGACCATGTAGGTGCGGTGGAGGCGGACAGTCCGGGACTGTTTCGGGATGCTGCGCTGTATATTGGCGAGATCGAGAACCGCTATCTGACCGGCGAGGTGCGCCGCAGGGTCATTTACCACCTTTACAAGCTACCGCAGGTGACGATCAACAATGAAAAAGTGCTGCTGCACGATGGAGAGGTCTTTGACATTGACGGCATCAAAATCGAGTGCTTTCTGATTCCGGGGCATACATGGGGGCACATGGTATACCTTGTGGACGGAAAGTATCTCTTTACCGGCGATACTATCTGGTTCGGTGCGGACGGCGGCTACAGCTTTATTTCTGCGCTGGCAGAGGATAACAAGCTGGCAGTGAAGTCTCTGGCACTGCTGGAGAAAAAGTTGAAAAAACGCGGACTGCATCCGCTGTTTATTACCGGTCACACCGGCTGGACGGACAACATGGAGTTTGCCTTTGCGCACAAAAATGAGCTGTGCTCGCCCTTCAAGAAAAAAGTCCACGACCTCAATGCGCTTTATGACGCCTATGATGAATCCGATGATACCGAAGAAAAGGCAAAAAGCGGGTACTTGAAGGGCGTGGGAAGATAAGGAAGTGCAGGCGGCGCACCGGCACTCTTTGACGCGATGACAGAGCGTGATCCGAAAAAATAATGCTGCAAAAACCAAGGGGCGGATGGTATGAGAACTTTGGAATATGGAACAGGACATGAAAAGACGCTGCTGTTTCTGCCGTGCACGGCAGAGCCGGAGTGGGCGTTCACCGACTCGGTTGGTCTGCTTTCGCAGGATTACCATGTGATGCAGATCGTCTATGATGGTCACGGCGAAACGGGAGAAGACTTTATCTCTGTGGAGACGACAGTAGACGAGGTGACAGATTGGCTGCAAGCGCACGGCATTACCCGCTTGAACGCGGCATACGGCTGTTCTCTGGGTGGGGCGTGTCTGACACGCTTTCTCGCCTTGGGAAAAATCCCGGTCGAGCGCGCCGTTATTGATGCAGGCATTACGTCGTATCGGATGCCGCTGATCTTGCGCCGTCTCGCTTGCCTGCGAGACGATCTTGGTTTCAGGCTCATAGCGAAGAGCCGCAAGGTCCTTGAGACGGTCTATCCGCCAGAGCGCTGGACGATGCCGGGGCGCGATCCAGTGAAGGAATATGACGCGCTGGCGGCGTATCTGAAAACCTATTCAAAACGCACCGTCCGCAACATTTTCTGGTCGGCGAACAATTATACTCTGCCGACGAAGCCGGCTGAAATGGGCTGCCAAATCATGTATTGGTACGGCGAAGAGGAAAAGCAGGCGCGACACAGCAATATCTGCTTTATAAAGCAATATTTTCCACGGGCGCAACTGCATGAAATTCCGAAGATGGATCACGCGGAGCTTGTGATGATGTATCCGCAGGAATTTTACCGGAGAATCATGGCGTTCCTGACACAGGCACAGGCAGCTCAAAACGAAAGAGGCTGAAGAAAAGGAAGAATCAGAATGCTCTATCCGCAGCTTTTTGGATTCAACGGAGATATAGGCTTATGAAAATCATCGTTGCAATTGCTTTTTATTTTCTGTATTGGGGCGTATGTTTTCTTGGAACAGGCACGGACAGGAAAAATCTCATGGGGCTGCGTTCTTATCCCGAAGAAGTTCAAAACCGTGTGCGAAGCGACCATCAGCTTGGAAAGGCTGTTCCGAAGGGAAAATCCACCGCTGCCGTTTGGCTCAGCAATCTTTTGCTTTTCACAGTCGTGTTTTCCGCTTTAGGACTTGCGCTGAGAGGTGTGCTGAAATTGGACGGTTATCTGTCGGCATTTTGGTACTTTCTTGCGTTCAGCGAGGGGCTTGGGCTGTTCGATCTTTTGGTGATTGATCTTCTCTGGTGGCGCAACACAAAACGTACCCGTTTCTCTTTCCTGCCGGAGAAGAAATACTATCAAAATCCGAAAAAGCATATCGAATCGTTTTGGCGCGGTATCCCGTTGTTTGCCGCAGTCGCTGCACTGTCAGCCTTGATCGTCACGGCGCTTTGAACCATACATAGTAGAGGAATCGATGAAAAATCTAACTGCACGATGGTTTACCCGCTGGAAAGATGTCAAGCAGTAGACAACAACCTTGTTCACACAAACGAACCGTGAGGAGGCGGCAAACAGATGAAGGACGATGAACTCCCATTCGACCGCAGCTGTCATGTGCTGTATTCCAAGCCCTGCAAGAAGGAGATACAGTCGAAAATCGCCCTGCATTACCCGGAAGCGGAGCGGGAGATGATATGGGAAAAGGTGCAGCGGCAGTATGTGGATTTTCTTTCAGACTGGCGCACGGATCTGGGCGGTAAACGGAACTTTCACAACGGCGCAGGCGGCACCTATGACTGCATCGCCATCATGAGCTACTATGCAGTCTGCAAACCGGTTACATCCTTCCGTGAGATCGAGGAAATCGAGGAAAATCTGATCCTGCCGTCCTTCCGCAAACTGAAATTCGTGAACTGTAATAAGCCGTTCTGGAAAAAACTGATGCACATGGCGTTTCTACGGGCAAAAGCGGGCTGTGACAAGTGGCACGATTATGAAATGATGGTGGCTCCTTACGAAAAGAACAAGCCGATCTATTATGAATTTACCGCCTGTCCCGCAGCGGAATTTGCTATCAGAAACGGCCTTACAGAGATCATGCCCGCCCTGTGCAATGTGGATTTTGCAGCGATGGAGCTGCTTCACGCAAGGC
>ERZ840517.1642-NODE-1642-length-23108-cov-3.735132_pt1 | contig 23108 bp, 20 predicted proteins | sample MGYA00519876_ERZ840517 | MGnify/ENA primary metagenome ERZ840517 (study PRJEB31850, sample SAMEA3708882) | human gut metagenome | biome: human gut; feature: human-associated habitat; material: faeces | place: China | collected 2014 ... | reverse complement strand
GGCGAGCCCATGCTTTAGCCCCTTCTGCGTTCATAGTCATGCTAACCTGCTGTTCTGAACGGCCTGCCTGCTGAACGAAGTCTGCATTAGCATCCGTTACAACGTCACCTCCCAAAGCAGGCGTTCCGTCGCGGTTCGTCATCTTGATTGCATACAAGTAGAAATATTGTTCTTTTTCATCGATAGCCTTTACGCCCCATTTCAAAGAAAGGTTACGCGGCAGAATATCTTTTACCTGCTTCATGTTCAGGTATTCGTTGATCTTGGCAATATCTTTCTTATCGGCAATACCGACAACCGGTCCGGGAGCCAACTGTCCGTTATACTGGTTGATCTGCAGAACGGCGAACAACGGATGTTGCTTTGCGAATTCTTCCATGCTCTTGGCTGCCTGTGCTTCAGGCTTGTCTTCACCGATCTTAGCCAGCAGAGAATCTGCGTCGTTGGTTGTTTCGGCAGCAGCATTGTCGGCAACTACTTCTTCCGTTGCTTCGATAGCCGTAGTATCCGAACCTACAGCAGCAGTATCGTCCGATTTCAGGATTGTAGCCAACATATTATCGGCGGCAACCAACTGCTGGTAGATTTCCGGCAAGTTGTATGTTTCCCAGAATTCGAGGTTGGCACTACCCTGTAATAATTTACGCACACGTTCCGGTTCTTTCACACCCGGAAGTTCAACCAGGATACGGCCGGCAGTTTCCAAACGCTGGATGTTCGGAGACACCACGCCGAAACGGTCGATACGGGTACGCAATACGTTAAATGAATTATCGATTGCACTCTTCAGTTCTTCCTTCAACACGGCGATTACCTGTGCGTCCGAGCTCTGCGGAGTGATTTTGTCTTTCAATTCGAAAGTACTGAAAATAGCGGATAAACGGGCGCCATTATCTAACTTCTTATACTCTTCTGCAAATAGATCAATAAAGTCCTTCTGACTTGTAGCCTGATTTTCATAAGCCAGGTCCAATGCTTTATTGAAGTTCTCGTCCTGATTGTTGTTCGAAAGCGAGCGAATCACATCGGCCACATTCAATTCCAGAACGACGTTCATACCGCCCTTCAAGTCAAGCCCTAAACTGATTTCCATTTCACGGCACTCCTTGAGCGTATAGCCCAACCATACCTTCTGAGTAGATAACGAGTCCAAATAAGAACTCTCTTTTACCGGATCTCCACCTGCATACTCAGCGGCTTTACTGTTGTAATGTCTTGTCACGAACGAGAATGACAGATAAAACATACAGACAAGCGTAAGTAACACCGCAAAGACCTTTACAAATCCTTTGTTTTGCATTTGAATCTTATGTTTATGTTATTATTCGTTTTTTCACAGGGTGCAAATATAGGCTTTTTTTCTTTGTCCAACAGTAATTAGATTAATTTATTTGTCACACTCTTAGTTTATTTCAGCCACAATTATATATCTTTGCCCGTAAAAAACATAAGTAAAGAATAACCATGAAGCAACTTTTATTATTAACGCTATTTATCCCGGCCCTACTCTGGGCTCAGGAAGATTCCAAGTATTTAGCCGGAGCCGTTCCGGTCGAGAATGGTAAAGTAGTATTCGCAAAGGAGATAAACGCACCTTCTTTTTCGAAAGATGAAGTATATGACAAAATGCTGGACTGGGCGGACGGTTTCTTCAGTGAAGACGGCAACCGCGTTGTCTATTCCGACAAGGCAAAAGGCGACATCGCCGCAGTAGGGCAAACCAACCTGGTCTTCCAGAGCACCGCCCTTTCTCTGGACCGTACGGAAATGAACTATCGCGTCACGATGGAATGCGAGAACCAGAAATGTATAGTGAAAGTGGCCGGTATCCGTTACGAATATAATGTATCGTACCAGCGTGAACCGGAAAAATACACCGCCGAAGAATGGATTACAGATAAGTATTGCCTGAACAAAGACCAAACCAAATTGAACCGAGGCAACGGCAAATTCCGAAGAAAGACAGTCGATTTCATTGACGAAATGTTTGCCTCCGCCTCCGCCGCTTTAGGCACGCAGGCAACCGCCAACGTAGTTCCGGCAACACCGGTCACTCCCGCTCGGACTGTGACACCAGCCCAGACCACCCAACCGGCAACTCCGGTTCCGGCAAAAGAAGGATATGTGGCTTTTGCCGCCGATAAGGTTCCGTCTACATTATTACAGATGTTACCGGAAAGCGATATGCAGGTCGTATCCGCCGGTAAGCCGGATACAAAAGAGACATCCGCCCAGTGGAAAGGCACGGGTAATATGTTCGGCAAATCGATTGCCTCGATCGCCATCAGCAAAGACAGTCCTGTCTATAAAGAAATAGGTAACAATGACACATATAGCTTGTCTTTCTTCAAGAAAGGTGAAAGCGGAGATGCCTGGCTGATCATCGACTGCCGCAAGCAGGGCGAAACGGCAGAAGGCCAGCAGATAACCGTCATCGGTGAAATCGTAAATGTATGGATGAAATAGGATGATGAAAAAGCTGTTTTTCCTTCTATTGATCATGCTCCCTGCGCTGGCAACGGCACAGGGGCATAAAGGCGAAGTCGACGAGTGTGCCCCGATGAGAAACGGGAAAGTATGCTATCGCGACACAGTCCATGTGAAAGACATGAGCCAGGACCAGATATTCGAAGTAATCAACCAATGGGCGAAGAAAAGCTATGCGAAAGATATATTCCTGTCGAATGTCAACTCCAAGAAGTCCAAAGGGACTATCAACGTTTCTTCCAAAGTCGAGATGCTGTTGAACGATACAGACAAAACGATCATCAAATACAAGATGAAAATCAATTGCCACGACAACTGCTACTCGGCAGAAGTAAGCAATATCGTTTATCAATACGATCCACAGAACAATAAGAAGTTCAAGACGTATTCGGCAGAAAGCGTAATCGCCAATAATGGCAAAAGCAATACAGTTGCCTTGATCAAGGATCCGAAGCTGTTTTGTAATGCCACGTTCTTCTTCGTCGAGAACCTGTTTGCCGACATCCTGGATGCAGTGAACGATGCGGAACTGTAGCATAAAGAGCTAACTCCATAAGCACGGCACAAAAATTCCCCTATACGAGAAACTACGGCTTCCTGTATAGGGGAATTTTTCATTTTCAATCATTCTCTTTCAACTGCAAGTAACACCATAACGGATAATGGTCGGAATAACGCACCTTGTCGACCGTGCAGTTGATCGGTTTCATATTGGCTGAATGCAGGATGTTGTCGATCCTGAACCAAAAGAAGTTTTCATTATAGGTGACTCCGACACCACGGCCTGAAGCAGCATAAGCATCTTTCAACGGCCCCTGGATCGTACGATGGGCATAGGAAATCGGCGTATCGTTGAAGTCACCGCAGACCAATACATAATCGGTATCGATCTTTTTGATTTCTTCGGCAACCGCTCTCGCCTGACGGGCACGTATCCGGAATGCAGGTCCCAACTTCTGTTCGATGGAACTTCTCAAACCATCGAGCGTTTCGGAATTCAGATTCTTGATAAATGCGGAATAATGGCTCCGGTCCTCCATCGTCAGCTTGAAAGACTCCAAGTGGTTATTGATCAAAGTCAACTTCTTTCCTCTTATATCCAGTTCATGAATGGACGAGCCGTTGAAAGAGCTGTCATACTTGATCTTACGGGATTTGGAGATCGGATATTTGGAAAATACGGCTATATTGAATTTGAGCGTACCGGAGGTTCCGATCGGAATAATGGAGCGATACCTATACATCTTCAAGGCATTGGCGATCTTCTGATTCGTCAAAAAGTTCTTGGAAGTACCTACTGCATATTCCTGCAGACATACGATATCCGCACCGGAATTCGCAATATACCGTATGATCGGATTCGGAGCATCTTCCGTATGGCCTTTATAACCGAATCCCATGACATTATAAGTCAAGACTTTCAGTACATTCTCTTTCGGAATATCGTCCACTCTGTCATGGAAAGGGAAATAACGGGTTACAGGCCCCCGGCAGATCAGGAACGAACATAGTCCGACCAACACAAACCGCCATTCCCAAAGAAACAGCCAATAAACAACAAAACAGAGGTTCAAAACGCAAAACACAGGAAATCCCAACCCTAGATAAGAGAAGAACACACTCCTGTCCGGTGAAATTCTGTCCGAGAAGGCCGAAGCAATGAATAGCAGAATAACTATCACATTGGCAGTACCGACTACAGATTTAAACAGAATCCTGATCGCTTTAAACCGCTCGCTCATTTTTTGCTGGCATCAAATAGTTTTTTCTTTTCTTCTGCCGAAAGGCTTTCGTAACCGGAACGTTTTAATTTATCCAATATTGCATCCAGATCGACTGTTTCCCGATGTTTACGGGCATTATATTCATAATCGGTCTCCGGACGTTTATAAGTCACACGCATCTTGGGTTTCCGCTTTCCCAGATTCACCACCCAGTCAAGTAAGCGGTTCATAGGAGCCGTCAGATCTTTGCCTTCCTTGATCCGGGCGGCAAACCAGATGCCGAACAACGCCCCGCCGATATGGGCGATATGACCGCCGGCATTCGTCGATGTAATAGCCAGCAAGTCTATCACAAATGTAAACAAGGCCAGATAAATCAACTTGATCCTCCCGATCAGGAACAAGCCGATCTCCAAGTCTTTCCGGTAGAAAGAGACGGCAAACACAATGGCCATAACCGAAGCCGACGCTCCCATCAAATAACTATAGGCGGCAACTGTACGGAAATAAGGGAATATGTTGTATGCCACAAGAAACAAGACAGCCCCGGCAATACCTCCTAACAGATACAGGCCGCCTAATTGCCGCTCACTGAAAAAAGTAAGGAACAAACCGCCGAACCAGTATAACCACAGCATATTAAACAGAATATGCAGAAAGTCGAAATGCGTGAACATATAAGTAATAATCGTCCACGGCCGGTACAAAAGCAATTCGGGAGACGAAGGCACTTGCAAATACTGCAAAAACGGAAAACCGCCCAGATTGAACAGCATCAGGATCACACTTGCCAACCGTATAATGACGAATAGCCCGACATTGATATAAATCAGTTTTGCCAGGATGTTGCCGGAATTGAAAGTCCGTTTGAGATTAGTAAAAATATCGCCCATTGTCTATATCTTTCTTTTTCCAATACCGAACCAGGAAATAACCGAAAAGCATACCGCCCAGGTGGGCAAAATGCGCCACGGAATCACCACCGTTGTTAGCGACACCCATAAACAATTCGGCCAATCCGTAAAAGATCACGAAATATTTTGCCTTGATAGGAATAGGGATGAACATCAGGTACAGCGGAACATTCGGGAACAACATGGCAAATGCCAGCAAAATACCGAATACGGAACCAGAAGCACCGATCGTAATCAGATAGTTCAATGAAGGATCTCCTGCAACCAACTGTACCAGAGTAACCCCGTTCGCACTTGCGAAGGAATGGACGGAATACAGCCAAACCAGTTCCTGCGTAATACCCGCCCCGATACCCGTCACCATGTAAAAAATCAGGAAGCGCTTCGGCCCCCAGACATTCTCCAGCACGCGTCCGAACATATACACACCGAACATATTGAAAAACACGTGCGCAAACGAATGGGTATCATGCATGAACATATAAGTCACAAACTGGAAAGGATAGAAATCCTTCACACCCGGAAAGTGCAGTCCGAATAACTGGACTAAATCAATCCCGACTTTAGGTAAAACAAGACTCGCTACCCAAAACAACAGGTTGATAATGATAAGGTTTTTCGTAACCATCGGGATACTGCTCAGGAATCCCGAACTATTTTGATTCATCATATATTTACAATTTAAGGACAAAGGTATATATATTTCGGCAGTTTTCTGACAAAATAGCACTAAAACATAGTAAATCAATAAAAAAAACTCTTTTTTTCTTTGCGATATATCAAAATAGAATTACATTTGACACCGACTTTTTAGGCTATCACAAATATTGTTTAATATATTAATTATCAAACCATCATGAACAAAACAGAATTTATCAATGCTGTAGCGGAAAAATCCGGTTTAAGCAAAGTTGATGCAAAGAAAGCTGTTGAAGCTTTTGTTGAAACAGTATCCAGTGAATTAAAAGAAGGTGGCAAAGTGGCCCTTTTAGGTTTTGGTTCTTTCTCTGTTGCTGAAAAATCTGCACGCAAAGGTGTTAACCCGAAGACTAAACAACCAATCGAAATCCCGGCACGCAAATCAGTTAAATTCAAAGCTGGCGCCGAATTGACAGAAATCATCAAGTAAATTAGTCTTACACTCTCAATAAGTAAAAAGGCACTCCGCAATCGGAATGCCTTTTTACTTATTGCATGCCGGTTACTTTATCAAATCATAGTTATCTCTTTCCTACCCACACCAATCTTATGGTTTTTACAAAATAAACCTGTACCTTTGCAGGTAAAATAAATCCGAACATATACTAAACGAATATGGTTATCGAACAACAGATTACCGGTGCTATCATTACCGGCATAAAAGAACTGTATGGCGCCGATGTGGCAGCCAACCAGGTACAACTGCAAAAGACAAAGAAAGAGTTCAAAGGACATCTGACTCTGGTTGTTTTTCCCTTCCTCCGCATGTCGAAGAAATCTCCGGAACAGACTGCCCAGGAAATTGGCGAATACCTGCTCCGGCATGAACCGGCTGTAGCCGAATTCAATGTAATCAAAGGATTCCTCAACCTGACCATCGCCTGTGCCTGCTGGATCGATTTATTAAACGAAATCAACGGCCAGCCGTCATACGGGATCATCCCTGTAACGGAACAGTCTCCGCTGGTCATGATCGAATATTCTTCTCCCAACACCAACAAGCCGCTCCATCTTGGACACGTGCGTAACAACCTATTGGGTTACAGCCTGTCCGAGATCATGAAAGCAAACGGCAATAAAGTGGTAAAGACGAACATCGTAAACGACCGCGGTATCCATATCTGCAAGTCCATGCTCGCCTGGCAGAAATGGGGCAACGGCGTGACTCCCGAAACGGCCGGCAAGAAAGGCGACCACCTGATCGGTGACTTCTACGTCCTTTTCAGCAACAAACTGAAAGAAGAGACTGCCGCCCTCGAAGCAAAAGGCATGACGAAAGAGGAAGCCGAAGCCGCTTCTCCCCTGATGGCCGAAGCACGCGAGATGCTCCGCAAATGGGAAGCCGGCGACAAGGAGGTACGCGCTCTTTGGGAAATGATGAACAACTGGGTGTACGCCGGATTCGACGAGACATACAAAATGATGGGCGTAGACTTCGATAAGATCTATTACGAATCACAGACCTACCTGGAAGGTAAAGGCAAAGTGCTGGAAGGGCTCGACAAAGGCATTTTCTACCGCCGTGAAGACGGTTCCGTATGGGCAGACCTGACCAAAGACGGCCTGGACGAGAAACTGCTGCTCCGTGCCGACGGAACTTCCGTCTACATGACACAAGATATCGGAACTGCCAAATTGCGTTTCGATGACTATCCTATCAACAAAATGATCTATGTGGTAGGAAACGAGCAGAACTACCATTTCCAGGTATTGTCCATCCTGTTGGATAAATTGGGTTTTGAATTCGGCAAAGGCCTTGTACATTTCTCTTACGGCATGGTCGAACTGCCGGAAGGCAAGATGAAGAGCCGCGAAGGAACGGTTGTCGATGCAGACGACCTGATGGAAGAGATGGTGGGTACAGCCCGCGAAATCTCGCAGGAACTGGGCAAAGTGGACGAAATGACACCGGAAGAAGCCGAAAACATCGCCCGCATGGTCGGCCTCGGTTCCTTGAAATACTTCATCCTGAAGGTGGACCCGCGCAAGAACATGACTTTCAACCCGAAGGAATCGATCGATTTCAACGGTAATACCGGCCCGTTCATCCAATACACATATGCCCGTATCCGTTCCGTTCTGCGTAAAGCTGCCGAACAGGGCATCGTTTTGCCCGAACAGCTGCCGACAACGACTACCATATCCGAGAAGGAAGAAAACCTGATCCTGATGATAGCCGACTACGCTTCCGTCGTTCGCGAAGCAGGAAAGGAATACAGCCCCGCCCTCATCGCCAACTATACTTATGACCTGGTAAAAGAATACAACCAGTTCTATCACGATTTCTCCATCCTCCGCGAAGAGAATGAAGAAGTAAAAGAGTTCCGCCTTGTCCTCTCCGCCAACGTAGCCAAGATTGTCAAATCGGCCATGTCATTGTTGGGAATCGAAGTTCCGGAGAGAATGTAAGAAACGGATCATGAATATAGACCAACAGACAAACGATGCTCTCCTGCGATTTCAGCGTAATGAAGTCACAGAGAGCATTGTTTTTATACAAAGCTGGCGGCAATCGAGAAAGATTCGGACAAGAAGAATGTGCTGGCCCGTATATTAGCACTACTTTTGCCATCAAGCTAATGGAAAGTAGCGAGGAAGGTGCAAAGATATGCCAACAATAAAAAAATTTGAAAAACAACTATCATACCATCATGTTTCTTGTGTGAAGATTGAATATCATAACATGCAGATATGATAGTTTCCTTTTTAACTATCATTCTACTATCATAAATCAGCTGTTTAACCATCATTTTAGCCGTTTTACCCGAAACAAAAACACTCCAAAAGAGTTAAAAACAGACTGTTTTCCGGAAAACATAAGGCTTTTTTGCCGGAACACGTTACTTTTTTACACAAAAGACATTAGATCTTCTCCCTGAAATACCCGTATCAGAGCCTTTTATACCTCCATCTGACGGGTATCGACACCCGGGTCTGCAGGTAGCCGACATCCGGGTCTCAATAAAAATATGTAGTTATTCTTATGAAAATAAGCTATATAAAACGCGTAAAAAAGATACAGTCTTTATGATAGCATGATAGTTGAAAAAACATCTATCATGCCTACTATCATCTCACACAAACATTGATATTCATAATATCAAGAGCAGAGCATGATAGTATGACAGTTGTTTTTGCAATCAATAATAAGTAAGCTTTTTGTCAGGCTTTCTTTTTACGCGTTGTCTTCTTTGCAGCCGGTTTTTCTCCAGCTTCGGCTATGATCTTTTTACAATCTTCAAGTGTCAGGACTGTCGGGTCGGTTACCGTTTTCGGAATACGATAGTTCGCTTTCTGATAAGAAATATAAGGACCGAAGCGACCTTTCAGGATTTCCATCTCCGGATCCTCCTCGAACTTCTTGATAAAACGTTGTTCGTCTTTCACCCTTTTCCCTTCGATCAAAGCAATTGCTTCCTCTGCCGTAATCGTCAGCGGATTCAAATCTTTCGGAATAGAAACAAATTTACCGTCATGACGGATAAACGGCCCGAAACGGCCGACAGCCGCCACCATCACCTTGCCTTCATATTCACCGACCGTCCGGGGAAGATCAAAAAGTTTCAGAGCCTCTTCCAATGTAATCGTATCAATGGACTGGCCTTTCATCAGAGAGGCAAACTGAGGTTTCGGCGCCTCTTTGTCGTCAGCATGTGCCGCCCCGATCTGAACGACAGGACCATAGCGGCCGATCTTCACAAACACCGGGTTGCCGCTCTTCGGATCGATACCGAGCTCGCGTTCCCCTACTTTATGTTCGGTCTTAACGGCAGCCGTAGCCTCTACGATCGGATGGAAAATCTTATAGAATTTATCGATGGCCTTCGTCCATACCAGTTCGCCTTCCGCAACCGAGTCGAATTCTTTTTCTACACTGGCCGTAAAGTTGTAATCCAACACATCCGGGAAATACTCCATCAAAAAGTCGTTTACTACCGTACCGATATCGGTCGGCATCAGTTTATTGCGGTCGGCCCCGACGGTCTCGGTCTTTTCCGCTTCCTCGATCTTTCCCTTGGACAGCGAAACAACTGTGTAAGCACGTTCCACGCCTTCCTTATCTCCTTTCACCACATATTCGCGGTTCTGGATCGTCTGGATAGTCGGCGCATAGGTAGACGGACGTCCGATGCCCAATTCTTCCAAACGGCGAACTAGGCTGGCTTCCGTATAGCGCGGAGGACGCTGCGTGAAACGCTCTGTCGCCACGATATCTTTCAATGACAATGTCTCATGAAGCTTTACCGGAGGAAGCAGGCCGTTTTCCTGTTCTTTCTCCGTATCGTCGTCATTGCTCTCCATATAACCCTGAAGGAAGCCTTCGAAACTGATCACTTCGCCGACAGCGACAAAACGTTCCGTCTGTCCGCTGATACCGACCGAAATAGTCGTACGTTCCAATTCGGCATCCGCCATCTGGCAAGCGATCGTACGTTTACGGATCAGTTCATACAACTTCTTTTCCTGCGAAGAACTCCCTGCCTCCACATTACTGATATAAGTCGGGCGAATCGCTTCGTGTGCTTCCTGCGCCCCTTTGCTCTTGGTATGATATTGGCGGAACTTATAATATTTCTCACCGTATGTTTCGAAGATAGCCTCTTTCGCCGTACCTAATGCCAGATCGCTCAAGTTCACGGAGTCGGTACGCATATAAGTGATCAGTCCGGATTCATATAAACGCTGTGCGATCATCATCGTCTGCGACACGGAGTATCCTAACTTACGAGCCGCTTCCTGCTGCAAAGTGGAAGTCGTAAAAGGAGGCGCCGGCGATTTCTTTACCGGTTTCGTCGTGATATCGTCAATCGTAAACGAAGCATTCTTACAGGATTCCAAAAAGGCTTCCACCTCTTTCTTGTCTTTCAGGCGGCGGTTCAATTCGGCTTTCAACACCGTTGTGCCGTCAGGCAGGATAAAGTTTGCAATCACACGGAAAGCCGCCTCGCTTACAAATTCATTGATCTCCCGCTCCCGTTCCACAATCAGGCGCACAGCCACCGACTGCACACGTCCGGCCGATAATGCGGGTTTTACCTTACGCCACAAAATCGGCGAAAGTTCGAATCCCACGATACGGTCCAACAACCGACGGGCCTGTTGGGCGTTCACCAAGTTAATATTGATATCGCGTGGTGTTTCAATAGCATGCAGAATGGCATTCTTGGTAATTTCATGAAAGACGATACGTTTGGTATTTTCAGGTTTCAGGCCCAGCACTTCATACAGGTGCCAGGATATAGCCTCTCCCTCACGGTCCTCATCGGAAGCGAGCCATACCTGTTCGGCAGACTTGGCTTCGGATTTCAGTTCGCTGACCAGCTTCTTCTTGTCGGCCGGTATCACGTACTGCGGAGCATAGTCGTGCTCGATGTCAATACTAAACTCTTTCGTCTTCAGATCGCGGATATGACCATAGCTCGACATAACCTTATAATCTTTTCCGAGGAACTTTTCAATGGTTTTTGCCTTAGCGGGTGACTCCACTATTACCAGATTCTTTTGCATAATAACGTCTTATCTTTTTGAAATCGGGTGCAAACTTACACAAAATCCATGATTTATGGTTTATCATTTATGATTTATGATTTAAATTTGCACTTTATCTGCCCAAATCGGCATCTATAATTCATAAATTACAAATCATAAATCTCGAAATGGAAACTATTAAACAACTCATTACCGACGGTAAAACAGACGAAGCTATCCGTTTGTTGGACGAATACATAGAAAAAAACACATCTTCTGATGAAGCGTATTACTTACGTGGCAATGCCTACCGTAAAAAAGGGGATATCCGGCAGGCCCTGAACAACTATCTTACGGCGATGGAGCTGAACTCCGACAGTCCCGCACAAATTGCCCACGATCAACTGATTTCAATCATGAACTTCTACAACAAGGACATGTTCAACCAATAAGAAAGGCCGCATCTATCACAGACACAGCCTTTCGATGTTAAATCAAAACTATTATGAATAATAAAAATTTACTTCAATAAAGAGCAGGGACAAAGATTGTCTTTCTCAATATCCTTGAAATAGTTGTATGTACCGACTTTCAGTTCTGCACAAGCAGCCTCGTCGGCAACGATAATACCCTTCGGGTGCATCTGCAAAGCCGTGATAGTCCACATCTGGTTTACCGCACCTTCAACAGCCTGCTGCAAAGCACGGGCTTTGTTATGACCGTTCACCATAATCAGCACCTCTTTTGCATCCAATACCGTAGCAACGCCGACCGTAACGGAAGTCTTCGGAACTTTGTTGACATCGTTATCGAAGAAACGGGAATTGGCGATGATCGTATCGGTTGTCAAAGACTTGACACGGGTACGGGAAGACAAAGAAGAACCCGGCTCGTTGAAAGCGATATGCCCGTCAGGACCGATACCGCCCAGGAACAGGTCCACACCACCGGCAGCTTTCATCTTTGCTTCGTAAGCGGTGCATTCGGCTTCCAGATCTTCTGCGTTTCCATTCAGGATGTTCACATTCTCAGGCTTAATGTCGATATGGCTGAAAAAGTTGTTCCACATGAAAGAATGATAGCTTTCAGGATGGTCTTTCGGTAAACCTACATATTCGTCCATATTGAAAGTTATGATATTCTGGAAAGAGATTACCCCCTGTTTGTTCAGTTCGATCAGATTCTTGTACATGCCCAAGGGAGAAGAGCCTGTAGGCAAGCCCAATACAAATGGTTTCTCTGCCGTAGGATTCGCCTTCTTAATTTTGGCGGCCACATAATTAGCAGCCCACTTTGAAAGTTGCTCGTAATTAGGTTCAATAATTAGTCTCATACGCTTTTTTTAATTTAGTTCTTTCGTTCCTAAAAGTAATACCTTTATTCTTTCTGACCAAGAATTTTCCATTTTCAATTCTCAGTTTTCAATTTCTTGGCCATTTCTTCTCCCAAAGCCCAGCATTCTTCATACTTGTCGGCTTTCAGAGCTTGTTTCTGTTCCACCGGAACACCCACAACTTCCCATTTCATCTTCTCGCCGAATGCCGCCAAGTTTTTCACCGCAGCTCCCGCCCAAGTGAAAGAGCCGAAATAGCCGTAGAGACGATGCTTCACTTCGCGCGTTTCGATCTTATCCAGAATCGATTCGATTTCAGGGAACAGACGGTTACTGTAAGTCGGGCTACCGATAATCAAGCCCTTATACTTGAAAATATCTTTCAAGACATAAGATGCAGGGCTCTTGCTCACATTGTGCATGACGATATTCTTCACCCCGTTCGCGGCCAAAGAAGCGGCAATCGCTTCTGCCATCTGTTCGGTATTGCCATACATGCTGCCGTACACGATCGTCACACCTTCTTCACCTTCATAACGGCTCATACGGTCATAAATATCGATCGCTTTTGCTGCATATTCACGCCACACCGGACCGTGAGTCGAACAGATCGTCCGGATATCCAAAGCCGACAACTTCTGCAAAGCACGCTGTACAGGATTTCCATATTTACCGACAATATTGGAATAATAACGGAGCATTTCCTCCCAATAATGTTCCACATTCATTTCAGAGTCGATCACACCGCCATCCAACGTTCCGTAAGTACCGAAGGCATCGGCAGAGAACAGGATTTTGTCAGTCGAATCGTAAGTGACCATCACTTCCGGCCAGTGCACCATCGGAGCCATATAGAAAGACAGTTGGTGACGGCCCACACTCAGGGTGTCTCCTTCCTTCACTTCATACAATCCCGTCGAAATACCGTGATACCCATTCAACATGCCGAAAGTCTGCTTGTTTCCGACAATCTGGACATCCGGATACTGCTGGCGCAACAAACGGATACTGCCCGCATGATCCGGCTCCATATGGTTCACGATCAAAAAATCCAAAGGACGCCCGTCGAGAGCATCCGCTATTTTTTTCAGGAAAATATCGGAATAACACACATCCACCGTATCGACCAGGACCGTTTTCTCGTCCACGATCAGATAGGAATTATAAGATACACCATAAGGCAAAGGCCACATATTCTCAAAAAGAGCTTTTTGCCGGTCGTTTACCCCTACATAGTAAACTTTATCTGCTATTTCTTTTAACTTATACACTTTGAAAATTAAAAATTAAAAGTTGAAAATCAAAAATCAAATCTTCTTCATTCCTTTTCCAAGCCGCATGGCACGCCATACGAAGTAGATACCGGCCAAAACGAACGGAATACTGAGCCATTGCCCCATATTCAGCATCATATCAGCCTCGAACTCTTCCTGATCGTTTTTCAAAAACTCAATGAAGAAGCGCGAACCGAATACGCAAATCATAAATACACCGAAGATAAGCCCCTCCTTCTTCCAGGCATCTTTTTTGAAGTAGAGCCACATACAAATAACGAAAGTCACCAAATAGCTGGCGGCTTCATAAAGTTGTGTAGGATGACTGGGAGCGGTAAAAACGGGAGCTGCTCCTCTTTTCCAAGCATGCAGGTTTTCAATAAAACGAAACCCCCAGGGCAGATCTGTCGGATGTCCGTATATTTCATGATTCATCAGGTTTCCCAATCGGATCATAGCAGCCACAAGGCCGGTAGGGACCACCAGTTTGTCGAATGTCCAAAGCATGCTCCGATGGCTAACCCGCTTAGAATAAAAATAGATGGCGATGATTATACCCAACGTTCCCCCATGACTGGCAAGTCCACCCTCCCAAACCTTCAGAATTTCGAGCGGATTCGCCAGATAATAATCCGGTGCATAAAACAGACAATGCCCCAAACGGGCACCGATAACTGTTCCCAACATCGTATAAATCAGCAGGGAATCGATCCATGCCGGATTGAGTTTCTCTCTTTTCCACATCTTTTCCACGATCTTGTAACCGATCAGGAAACCGATGGCAAACGCCAGTCCGTACCAGCGTATCTCACGCGAACCGATGGAAAAGATGGCGGGGTCAGCCGTCCAGGTAATAAAATCAAGCATAATTATTACATCAATTGATAATTGACAATGGACAACTGGCAATTTAAGAGAATGAGGCTCCTTCCCTAACTGTCAATTATCCACTGTCAATTCATTTAAACCAATTTTTTTATTAAGTCTTCTCTTTCGCCATAAAGCATATCGATCACCGGCAATTCGATCATCGTGTAGGCACCTGGCTGCTGTTTGAAACTTGCACGGGCAACACAAACCAATATCTGGGCAGTAAGAGCCGGGTTGTTGATCTTCATGTCGAATTCGATCAACTGGTTCTGCGTTTTACCGGAAACACCTTTACGAACAAGATTCACGCCATGTCCCATATCTTTCAGGTCGTCCACGCAGTCAACCTGGATCACATGCGTTTCGTCGTGCACAAAATAGTCGTCCGCCTTGATGGCAGCAGCTACTTTCTCAAAATCATATCCTTCTTCCACTTCGATATAAACCATACGACGATGAACGCCTGTACCCATCGGGATTGTCATGGACAAAGCCGCCTTTACACCTTCGATGGCTTTCACGGCAACGGTATGTCCCATGCTCATGCCCGGTCCGAAATTCGTATATGTAATTCCTTTCGGAACGATCGCCTGCAACAAAGCACGAACGATTGAGTCGCTTCCCGGATCCCATCCGGCAGAGATGACAGCAACGGTATTATGAGCTTTCGCTACAGCATCAAGCGAACGGCGCAGATCGACAATACCTCCGTGGATATCGAAACTATCCACCGTATTGATGCCTAAAGAAAGTATTTCTTTGGCGTAAGTCTCTACGCTACGTGTCGGAGTTGCCAGAACAGCTACATCCACTTTATCCAACTTCGTGATAGTATCAGTGACGGCATATCCTTTCAATTCATCCGGAATATCATTCGGATTACGACGTACAACACCTGCTACTTCAAAATCGGGAGCAGCTTCCAGGGCCTCCAATACATACTTTCCAATATTGCCATATCCAACAATGGCAGCTCTAATCTTCTTCATACTTTAGTTTTTACTTTTTCTTCAGCCACAAAAGTAGTTATAATTAGGGGATTGACAAGAGAGGGGTATGTTGTTTTTGTTTAAAATGAAAAGAGGTTCCCTCATCCTATATCATATAGGATGTTTTTACTATCTTGCTCTCTGAAACAAAAAAAGGAAAATGACGAACAGCAAACTCATATACATCGAAGACGATCAGATCTTAGGGAATTTGATTACACAAGCCTTGGTTGGAAACGATTCGAGCGAAGAAAGCCTGAACAATGTCATCTCGCAATTCCGCAAAAAATTCCGGTCAGACGAACACATTCATATCAGTACACATCCCTGTATTGGATACCAATTGGATTCCTGACGGACAACCCAACCGGGAGAAACCGAACCCGATTCAGCCTCTCCCGGCCAACAATTTTTATATAATTCATCATTCGCCAAACACCATTCGGGACATAGGTTCAACAAGTTGATACATATATTTCCCCATGAAAGCTAATGAAAGAAACATTGTAACAGTTATCACAAAAAAGAGTATTGCCCAAATAACTGAAAGACAAAAACTACCGCGAATAAGAAGCTTCCTCTCTTCAACAACAAATTTTCCTCTTCCATTTTTTGAATAAATCCAATAAAACAGCAACACTCCTAAAAAGCAAAATCAATCTATTCCATAAGCATGGATTTCAGCCAACGACGAATTACTTGCACGATAACTATCAGTAATTTTTATCTTAAAATAGCGTCCCTTTGTCGGTGTGATGCTGAAGATTTGCTCTTCGAGTACCTTCTGCGCTTCAAATGCACCGACTGCTGTCCAATTGAGCTTATCTGAACTGACAAAAAATTCACCACCCTTCACATCCCGGTAGCTATCATGCTGCCTTTCAGTCAAGCTGATGTTGGTCAAAGTTGTTTCCTTCTTCATATCCACAACGATTTCATGCGGAAGTGGAATCGATCCGCCACTCCATTGTGAATGCCAGAAAGTCGATAATTGCCCATCCAGCAAACATGTCGCCACACCGTTTCCGATACCTTCTCCGGTCCGTTCTTCCGTATTAGCTTGTATACTCCAGCCCGCACGATCCAACTTGATTCCGACAACCCGAACTACCAACGGGTAGACGGCGTTTTCAGCAATATTGAACAGCGAAACATTATCCAAACGAATAGGTAACATATATTCTCCCGGAGTCAATCCGTTGCCGTTGAGCGTCACCGCCAAATCGGTCGTGCTCGTCCCCGTAGGCAAGGTGACAACATCTTCGAATGAATAGTTCCCTTCCGGAAACAGCTTATAAGCTGTGCCGTTCTCTGCGTTATAAGCTGTAACATATCCGGGATCTACGACAAACTGACATTCTACATCCCAATTGTTGTCCGTATCCAAACCGAAACCGACTTCAACTGACTCCGTGTTGAATCCATATGTGTAAGACAATGGCTGAATGTCGGTATCCGTGAACCCCATAGCCGGGGTCAACACATCTGTTATCCGGATAAACAATTCACTTTTATCGGCATTGACCGAGTCCTTCTCGCTCGTCAGGTAAAGCGGAAGCACATAAGTCGCTTCCGGATTCGCCTCCATCGCCGCACCGATCAAATCTGTCGACAACGAAAGCGTAACGACTTTACTACGTTCCTCCGACGCAAAATCCAATCGATGTCCATCGAATAAGAACCTGAAGGGATTATCCGATAGTCCGTGCCATAAAGTACATCGACTTCCTCTTGCGAGTGAACGGCTATTTCCCCGCTTGCCGTCAATGACGGATCACTCCCCCCCTTATAAACGGAGAAAGCATAAGTATTAAGCTCTCCCGTATTGTAAAGAGTGAGCTCCTGCGTACCGGATTTATTAATATAAAGCACTTTGTGATATTCTTCCGGCACTAAGTTTTCCAATTCATATTTCGACTCGTCACAAGCTGTCAACAAAAGAACAGCCAGACATGCAATTCCTATATAATTCACTTTCATACAATTCGTTTTTTAGATTAATAACCAGGAGCTTGCACCAACTGAGGATCACTGTACAATTCACTATTCTTGATCGGAACCAAATACTGTCTGACGTTCCATTGGATCGGCTGGTCGATTGGCACGATTTGATTGAACTCCTCAAATGAAGGATTGACAGTCATTCCATTCAGCCCTTTAAATTCGGAGGGCTGCATTACTTGGTCGGCAATACGCCAGCGACGGACGTCATAATATCGGTGACCTTCGGCATGCAGTTCGATTGCCCGTTCATTACGGACCCATTCCATCAGTGACATGGTCGAAAGATCAGCTGTAGTCAACTTACGTACACCGGCCCGTTCCCGAATAACATTCAGGTTCTCTAACGCTTCATCTGTACGATCTAATGCTGCATAACATTCAGCCAAATTCAAATACAATTCCGCCATACGAATCAGAATGATCCGGAACTTGTCACCTGAAGTGGATCCGGAAGACAGATATACCCCGTTCGGCACGATGAATTTCTTATTCAAGAAACCGGTACCTGTTGCATTACGCGTATTAGAAAGTGAATAACCATTCGTATTGGAATTCTTCAAGTTCAGCCATAATGGGTTATTGTTGTTGATTAACGGCATATACTCACAACCGTCATAGGCAATCCACGCATAGTAACGCGGTTCACGACCAACATTAAACTTGACAATATCATTCTTAATTTCCTCGCTATCCAATTGATCTTTCGACAACTCCGGACTGGAAGCTCCCTCATAGTAACGTGTCAGCCACTCGCTTTGCAAATAGAAATCCGGATCTTTAGCAGGAGGAAGACCGTTTTCCGTATAGAAACGGTTTACAGCCGCCCAAGTAGGTGCAGTCCCATGATAGCCTCCGGCCCACGAACCGTCACTCTTTTTGACAAGTCGGTTCGGAAGCCGCGATTTCGAACGACCGCAACCAACATCATTCGCATCATTACCATCACCATACTGAGGATTGATAGCCCAAATAATTTCCTTATTACTAAACCCTTCATGCGCCGTAATCATATACTGGAGCATTCGAACTTGCTTTTTGAACAATTCATTTTCCTCCGTATCCTCTTCTTTCCCCGGAATGAATGGAAGCGGTACTTTATCAATAGCAGCCTTTGCTTCAGAAGCTTCAAGATCGAACAATTTATATCCGGCAGCTTCAGCAGCTGTTAACGCCTCCTTACAAGCCGTCAGAGCACGTTCCCACTTGGCAGGATCATATTTATTGCTAACCAACTCCATTCCATAGCCCGGTGTCTCATAATTTGTGTTCCGCCAGTTCGGATAAACAAATGAACCGTTCCAAAGAGGAGAAGCAGCATAGAGCAGCACACGAGCTTTCAAACTTTTGCAGATAGTGGCATCTGCACGGCTTAAATTTTCAGTTGTCTGTGTTGCCGGTAAAACTTCGGCTGCCGCATCTAATTTTCCGACAATCCAATCTACACAATAATCAAAATGCGAACGCCCCGGAATTTCGGACGGAAGGATGTTTTGATCTACCTTTGTTTCGATGATAGGACAAGGCCCATAGTTTTGCAATACTTTGAAATGATAATATGCTTCGAGAAACCAGCATTCGGCACGGTATTGTGCCTTCTCCTCCTCTGTCACACCTGCCGGGTTCAAACGATCCAACTGTTCCAAAAAGTAGTGGACATATCCGATGTAGTTATATAAATTCTCCCAGTCACCGATATCATCGGCCGCCGAAACGGTTCCGTACAACATTTTCTGCATATTCCAGTCCCAGTCTTTCGGCTCGACATATTCATCGGTGGCCAACGAAGCATCTCCATCACTTTCTCGCCAGAAGGTATATCGCGAAGTACCTGAGTAAGCGGTAAAAAGGAAACCTAAAGTTGCTGACTCGTCCTTCATTGTGTCATCAAAATCCGGCTGTGCCGGTGGTATGACATCCAAATAGCTGCAAGAAGGGAATGCCAGCAGACCGGCCGACAAGGCTATCTTGATATATTGTCTGATATTTTTTGTTAGTTTCATCTCGTTATTCTATTAGTTAATTAAACATTAGAAAGTAAATTGCACCCCCAGGTTAAAAGTCCGCTGCAACGGATAAGCGTTCCAAGCCAATTCCGGATCCCACAACTTGAAGGGACTGAATACGGCCAAGTTATCACCGCTGAAATAAACGCGGCACATCGGGAAGGTATAACCCAATTCCAACGTTTTGAAACGAAGGAAATTGCCGTTACGCATCCAATAAGAACTCGGTTGGATATTACCCGCGATGTCAGCATTTGAAGTTCCTAAACGCGGGTAGAGTGCATCCGGATTAGGATTGTCGACCGACCAATGGCTCTCGGCAATCCACGACATCAAATTGCGTGGTAAAGATTCCGACGGACCACCATCGCCACCGGAAGCCAAAAATGGAGCAAAGCCGGAATTGATCATAATTTTACGTTTGGCCGAACCATTGAAGAAGACTCCGAAGTCGAATTTCTTCCAACGAACGTTCAATCCTAACCCATATTGGATACGCGGCATATCACCGTAAGGCGAAAGCATTACCTTATCCTCGGATGTGATCGCACCATCACCATCGATATCGCGATATTTAATATCACCAGGCATCGGCTTCGAACCTAACTGTGTTTGATCAGGCCAATTATTTATCTCTTCTTGACTGCTGAAAAGCCCTTCTGCCACATAACCGGTCAATCGATTCAACGGTTTGTTAGTTTCCGTTTGCCATACATAGGGATAATTCGGTTCGTCAGAAAACTTGTATTCGTTTCGATTATAGGTGAAGTTACCACGGAAGTCGACTTGCCAGTCTTTTCCAAATTGTTTTTTCCAATTGACACTGACTTCGAAACCGGTATTCAACACTTCGCCGATATTGCTCCAAGGCGTACTGCCCCAATAACCGAGTAGCTTTCCGAAGCTGGCACGTTTCATCAAGATACGGTCGCGGTAGTCACGAAAATAATCGAATGTAATGTTCACTTGGTTAAAAAGCGAAGCGTCAAGTCCGATATCCAACTTTTTCACATGTTCCCATCCTGCATTTTGTACGGCAAGAATATTGAAACCATGCCCCTGACGATTTAACCATTGCCCGGGAAGTCCCGAATGCCAAGAGGCACCGCTCCCAATAGCTACTTGATTTTGGTAAAGAAAATGTTGTGCACCACTGTTGAACTGGTCACTACCAACCAAACCGTATGATCCCCTAATCTTGAAATAATCCACATAATCGGCAATCGGCTCCCAAAACTGCTCCCCGCTTAATACCCAACCGAGAGATGCGGCTGGGAAAAACTCAAAACGATCCTCCTTTGCCAACCGTTCGGAACCATTGTAACCGAAATTGAACTCTACCAAGTAGCGGTTGTCATAATCATAAGTGGCTCGTCCTGAATAACCCTGGTTGCGATTAGGCAAGACTCCATTACGATACTCTCTCATCATATACATGAACATGGCAGTCATATTATGCTTGCCAAACGAACGTTTCCAATCCAAACGGGCATCCAAATAGAATGTTTGATCGGCCTCTTTAGTGATGTCAGACTGGCTGATATAATCCGTACCAGTTTGCAAAAGTCGCAAAGCATAGGTATCATTTTCGGGATCGTAACTATCGGGCTGTACCTGATAGTAATAAGGAGATAGCGAACGGGTATAATAAGAGTTTGACCAATTTTTAAAGTTCACTAAAACCTTTGCGCTTAAACCTTTTGTGACAAATCCCAAGTCTTGCGAGATATCCAAAGAGGTATTCAGCGTATTGAAGTTGTCTTCCCTGAACGATCCCATCATGTATTGGTAAGGGTTTTCTCCGTAAGCCCCAGCTTTAATTTCGGCATTACCATAATAAATATGATCTTCTTCGCCAGGGAAATAAGCGGGGAAAGAGACAGGATTGGCATACATCACCTTTTTGTAGATATCAGTAGTCTTATTATTCGGTCCCTTTTGGCTACCGATTTGCGCCATCATACGAAGATTGACAGTCGTCGTATTCGTCAACTTATAACTGATGTTATTTTGAAAATTGTACTCCCAATGGTTAATGTTCGGATTGAAAGCTGAATTGTCCGCAGCATTGAGCAAACCTGTATCATGGTTTGCCTGCAAACTCATATAATAAGTAACACGCGACGCACCACCCGATACGTTCACATTAGCACGTTGATTATAATTTCCACTACGGAAAATCATGTCATACCAATCTACATTCGGATAGACATACGGATTGATACCACTTTCTGTCGCCGCAATGATCTCATCCGAATAACGTGGTGTAATTACTGTCGCGCTACGCGCCTGCTGCGCCTCGTTATAGGTGCGCATGAATGTCGGTCCATCAGCAAACTCCGGTGTATTCATCGGCTGGAAATAAGAAGCCTCGACCGACACGTTGACCGTTGCTTTTGTATTTTCCTTCCCATGTTTGGTTGTAACAAGCATGACGCCATTCGCACCACGGTTACCATAGATTGCCGTCGCCGAAGCATCCTTCAAAACCGAAAAACTTTCGATACTTTCTGCCGGAATACGGTTCAAGTCCCCAGACGATATTTCCACGCCATCCAACAAAATCAATGGAGTTGCCACACCACCAAACGTATTGATGCCACGGATATAGAACGCAGAAGTAGAACCCGGCTCACCACTGCTGTTCGTAGAAATGACACCAGCCAGTTTACCAGCCAGTGAGCTGGTCAATGAAGATGTCGGAGCTTTCAGCTGTATACCTTCCGTTGCCGTAATCGCACCGGTAATAGATACTTTCTTCTGAGTACCGGCACCAACGACAACGACTTCGTCCAAAACTTCATTATCCCCCTCCATCTTAACGTTCAAGATACCTAAGTCACCCACTTCGATCGTTTGTGTCTTATAACCGATATAAGAGATTTCGATTTCATCTTTACCTGTTACTTCAATGGAAAACTTTCCGTCAAGATCAGTCACCGTACCTTGAGTAGTACCTTTAATGATAACATTTACACCGATCAGTGTTTCACCGGTAGAGGCATCCGTAACAGTACCGACTAACGTACGTTTAACAGGCGACTTACTTTGTTGGATTTCAGGGACGGGCAATCTATCTCCCGCATCAGCAACGGCATCCGGAGGACAAGCCCCCAACAAACCAGTACAAAGCAATAAAGCAATTGCAGGTCTCCGCTTTTTTCTAATTGAGATTAAATTCATAAGTTAACATTTTTATTTTATAATAAAAAAATAGCCTAAAGATCCTAAAACACAAAGACTTATAATTTTACACGATTATACATTCTTTATATTTACATTAAGTTCTGCAAGAACTGCGGCTCAAATATAGGCAAATATCCACAACTTTCTATAAAAAAA
>ERZ840517.1638-NODE-1638-length-23134-cov-3.029161_pt1 | contig 23134 bp, 24 predicted proteins | sample MGYA00519876_ERZ840517 | MGnify/ENA primary metagenome ERZ840517 (study PRJEB31850, sample SAMEA3708882) | human gut metagenome | biome: human gut; feature: human-associated habitat; material: faeces | place: China | collected 2014 ... | reverse complement strand
AATTGTAAAGCACATTAGCTTATTTCGCAAGAAAGAAAAGGAGACAGGAAAAAATCCCATCTCCTAAAAATTCTTATATAACTCTAATACTAAATTCTTTATTAGAAACTGTTTAAATTACAATCTCCATTAAACTAAATAGCTTTCAAACTATAATTTATTGTTAAACTAAATATCCTTAAGATTATAATCTCTTTAATAATGCTTCTGTCATATCTTCGTATCCTGGCTTGCCAAGTAATGCAAACATATTCTTTTTGTATGCTTCAACACCCGGTTGATCAAAAGGATTTACCCCAAGCAAATATCCTGAAAGACCGCAAGCCTTTTCAAAGAAATATACCATTTTACCGAAATTATATGCGTCAAGCGCAGGTACAATAACCGCAAGGTTAGGAACTTGACCGTCTGTATGAGCCAAAGCCGTACCCTGTGCGGCTTTTGAATTTACATAGTCGATAGTCTTGCCTGCAAGGAAATTAAGTCCGTCGATATTATCCTCTGTTGCTTGAATTTCAATATTCTTGCGAGGATTTTCAACAAGCAAAGCTGTTTCAAACAAAATTCTTTGTCCTTCTTGAATGTATTGTCCCATTGAATGTAGATCACTTGAGAAGTCTGCCGCCGCCGGGAAAATACCCTTGTTGTCCTTACCTTCACTTTCGCCGTAAAGCTGTTTCCACCATTCGCCGAAATAGTGAAGTGCAGGCTCATAATTAACCATCATTTCAACAGTCTTGCCTTTTCTTGCAAGTGCATTTCTTACAACCGCATATTGATAACATTGGTTTTCTGAAAGATTTGGATTAGCATATTCATCCTGTGCCTCTTTTGCACCCTGCATCATCTTGTCAATATCGATACCTGCCGCTGCAATCGGAAGTAAACCTACTGCAGTAAGAACAGAGTATCTGCCGCCGATGTCATCAGCGATAACAAATGTTTCGTAACCTTCTTCATCTGCAAGCGACTTCAATGCACCGCGAGCTTTATCTGTTGTTGCATAAATTCTTTCTTTTGCGCCTTCCTTGCCGTACTTCTTTTCAAGCAAGTCTTTAAATATTCTGAACGCAATAGCAGGTTCTGTTGTTGTTCCGGATTTTGATATTACGTTTACTGAAATATCTTTACCCTCTACTGTTTCAAGCAAATCAGCCATATATGTCGAACTGATGTTATTTCCGGCAAAGAAAATAGCAGGACCTTTTCTCTTGTCTTTGTCAAGAGCATTATAGAATGAATGTTGTAACATTTCAACAGCCGCTCTTGCACCAAGGTACGAACCGCCTATACCGATTACAACAAGTACATCTGAATCAGAGCGAATCTTTTCAGCCGCTTTTTTAATTCTTGCAAATTCTTCTTTATCATAATCCGTAGGCAAGTTTACCCAACCAAGAAAATCGTTACCTGCACCGGTTTTGTTATGAAGCATATTATGTGCCTCTTTAACATATTCAGCCATATTATCAATCTCATGCTGTCCGACAAACGGAAGTGCTTTTGAATAGTCAAACCTAATATTGCTCATTATATATTGCCTCCTAAATTTCATATAAAACATATTATGTTTTGTTACTTATTATTCTATACTATTTTGCCAAATAAATCAATAGTCATTGTGAAAATAGTTTGTGAATATTTATTTCTTTTTCATTTCAAAATTCTTGTTTTGTTTGGATTTTGTTGTGTAACGCCAAATTGAACGGTACAACATATAGTTATTCTTCGTCGTACGTTTCAAGAAAACTGTGTTTCACACCGTCAATTTTGTACGCAACAATCGCCTCTAAACTGACGTTTTCAACACTTTTGAATATATTCCCCTCAACGTACGGATTTACCTGTTTCAATGTTTTTATAAGTTCTTTTATTTCAACTCTCTTTGATCGGTTTTCTTCGTTATTACACGTTGTACAAGTATCCGTAAACTTGCAGGCACATTGTATAAAATGCAAATCGTTATATCGACACCACGATTTTATATCCTGCTCACGAATTAAATAAAGCGGTCGTATAAGTTCCATTCCCTCATAGTTTGTGCTGTGAAGTTTCGGCATCATTGTTTGCACCTGTCCCGAATACAGCATTCCCATTAATATCGTTTCAATTACATCGTCATAGTGATGTCCCAACGCAATTTTATTACAGCCCATATCCTTTGCGAATTTATACAAATATCCCCTTCTCATTCTTGCACACAAATAGCAAGGCGACTTTTCAACATTATAAACCGACTCAAATATATCGGATTCATAAATAGTTATAGGGATATTCAATTTCCTTGCATTTTCCTCTATAACCTTACGGTTTTCAGGGCTGTAACCGGGATCCATAACCAAGAATTTCACTTCAAATTCAAATTTATTGTGAAGTTTAAGTTCCTGAAAAAGTTTTGCCATAAGCATTGAGTCTTTTCCGCCCGATATACAGACCGCAATCTTGTCGCCCTCTTTAACCAAATCATAAGTATTAATTGCTTTTGCAAACATACGCCAAATTTTTTTACGGAATTTTTTTCTTATACTTTGTTCAACATCACGACTTATACTCTCAGCCTCTTTTCGCTTTATCGAATCCAACAGCCATGCAGTATATCCGCCCTCAAGGCTCACCGCGTCAATGCCTTTTTCTCTTAGCCGCTCCGCAACGTCTATGCTGATTTTACCTATTCTGCAGCAAATAATCAGTTTTTTTGATAAATCAACCTTTTCGCTTGTTTCTATTTCATCTGACGGAACATAAACCGCTCCCGGCATTTCGTCTTTTTGAACTTCTTCTTTGTCACGAATATCTATAATTTGATATGTGTCTTTATCTAATTTATTCAATTCTTCTATTGTTATGCTCATAATTATTCCCTATCCTCAAATATATTTCCTATTATTTCAGTAGGCATAATTTTATAACAAATTTGTCGATTTGTCAAATACAAAAAAGCAGAGTCATATCTTATGACTCTGCTTTTGTTTTATATCGTTTCCGCAAATTTCTTTGTATAATCTTCAAGTTCGGCAAGTTTTTCGTCTGACGGATTGAATATACAACCGAACGGCTTTTCAAAAGGCTTTAGTTTAAGCAATTCAAGATGATTATGCACCAACTGAATACCTTCACCGCCCCAGCCGTATGAGCCAAATACAAAGCAAGGCTTATTCTTCATATTAACAAGGTCAATCGAAGAAATAATATCCCATACAGGCTTTACCGCATTTCTGTTGATTGTCGGTGTACCGAATACAAGCGCATCCGCACTGTGAAGTGCCGTTATCATTTCGTCGTTGATTTCGGCAACATCATATTCTTTAACATCAAAATCACAAGAATTAAGCGTCTTTGCAATAGTGTCTGCCATTTTCTTTGTATATCCGTAAGCCGACGCATAGAATATTGCGACTGTTTTTTTCTCTGTAATTTTTGGTGCACTCCAAGCAGAATACTTTTTAACGGCTTCTGCTATATATTTTTTAAGTACAGGTCCGTGACTGTTACAAACCATTTCAATGTCAAGTGCCGACAACTTTTCAAGTGCCTTGACAACAAAAGAATTAAATGGCGATACAATGCAGTCATAATAAACTTTCATTGCTTTTTCATACTTATCGTAGTAAATTATATCCTCATCAACCACTGCGTCCTCACAATAGTGTGCACCGAATACGTCACAGCTGAAAAGTGTCTTTTCACTTTCAAGATATGTCACCATAGTATCAGGCCAATGCAAATTAGGAACTATACAGAATTTCAATACCTTTCCGTCACCCAAATCAAGCTCTGCACCGTCTTTTGCAATATGTTCCTTAAAAGTCATATTTGTTATTTCTTTTAGATTTCTTATAGCCGCAATACTGCCCACAACTTCAATATCAGGATTTAATTCAAGTATCTTCTTGACACTTCCCGAATGGTCAGGCTCTGTATGATTGCATATCAAATAATCAATCTCAGAAACAGGCATTATTTCCTCAATATTTGAAATATACGAATCAAGCAACTTTTCGTGTGCTGTTTCTATAAGTGCCGTCTTTTCACCCTTTACAAGATACGCATTATATGTCGTACCGTATTCAGTTTTCATAAAAATATCAAATGTTCTAAGTGTAGGGTCTTTCACTCCCACATAAAAAATATTATTCTTTAATTCAAGCATTTTTTATCATTCCTTTCACCGTTAATGCTATTTACAAACAATAGATACCCAATCTTTTCTTTGCTTGATTGAATTTATTTCAAAGCCGCATTTTTCAAGTGCCGCTTTAACGTCGTCTACTCTGTCTTCAATTATTCCCGAAGTAATAAACACACCGCCTTTTTTCATATATTCACGTGCTTTTGGAGCAAGTGCTACAATGACATCTGCAACAATATTTGCCACAACAACGTCATATTCATTTTTGGCAATTTCATTTTGCAATTCTGTATTTGTAATTATATCTCCGGCTTTAACCGTATATTTCGATATGTCGACATCATTCATGCCTGCGTTCTGATATGCAATATCAACCGCATTCGGGTCAATATCAACCGCAAACGCACTGTCTGCACCCAACAGCAATGATATAATTGACAAAATACCGCTGCCGCAGCCCAAATCAAGCACTTTAACGCCCGGTTTTATGTATTTTTCAAGTGTTTCGATACAAAGCTGTGTTGTATAGTGTCCGCCTGTACCGAAACTCATACCCGGATTTATATTGAATACAATTCTGTCGGTATTATCTTTAAGTTCTTCCCATTCAGGCTTGATAAGAATTTTTTCGCCTACTTCCAACGGGTGAAAATACTTCTTCCAGTTATTCGCCCAGTCTTCTTCCTTCATATTGTCAATATGGATTTCAAGTCTGCCGAACTCGTTTTCATCATCAAGCTGTTTCATTTCGGCAACAGTATTTCTGATTGCCATAAGCATTTCATGACCTGCCGCATTATCGCTGACATAGGCGATTACTTCCGTTTCGCCCTCTTTTTCCTTAATCAGCTCATCATCAACATAATCCCAATACTGTTTATTGTTTTCAAGAAAATCTTTAAAATCTTTTTCGTCCTCAATTTCAAGACCTGTTATCCCAAGCTGATACAGTCTTCCGCTCAAAGGCTCAATCCCCTCTGATGTCGTAAATATAGATACTTTAATCCAATCCATAATATCCTCCGTGTTTATAAAATCATTTGCAAAAAGCAATACACTTTCGTTATTGCTTTTTTAGTTATTAATCAAGAAAATCTTTTAATTTCTTACTTCTGCTCGGGTGACGAAGTTTTCTTAGTGCCTTTGCCTCAATCTGTCTTATTCTTTCTCTTGTTACATCAAATTCCTTACCCACTTCTTCAAGCGTTCTTGCACGTCCGTCGTCAAGACCGAAGCGAAGTCTTAAAACTTTCGCCTCTCTTTCAGACAATGTTTCCAAAACCGCTCCAAGCTGTTCTTTTAGAAGTACAAAACTTGCCGCCTCTGACGGTGCAGGCGCATCCTCATCCGGAATAAAGTCGCCAAGATGGCTGTCCTCTTCTTCGCCGATAGGAGTTTCAAGTGAAACAGGCTCTTGTGAAATCTTTGAAATTTCACGCACTTTATCAACAGGCATATTTAGTTCTTTTGCAAGTTCTTCCGGCGTAGGTTCACGGCCAAGTTCCTGCACAAGCTGTCTTGAAACTCTTACAAGTTTGTTGATGGTTTCAACCATATGAACAGGTATTCTGATTGTACGCGCTTGATCCGCAATGGCTCTTGTAATAGCTTGTCTTATCCACCATGTCGCATATGTTGAGAATTTATAACCCTTTGTATAGTCAAACTTATCAACCGCCTTGATAAGACCGAGATTTCCCTCTTGAATAAGGTCAAGGAAAAGCATACCGCGACCGACATAACGCTTTGCTATACTTACAACAAGACGCAAGTTAGCCTCTGCCAAGCTTTTCTTTGCTTTTTCGCCGTCCGCAATCAATAAATCAATCTGTTTTTTAGTATCTTCGTCTATCTCCTCGCCAATTTCTTCAAGCTGTTCTTTCGCTTTTTCTCCGTCTGCCATTCTTTTTGCAAGTGACAATTCTTCCTCGGGAGTAAGCAGATTAACTTTACCTATTTCTTTTAGGTACATTTTAACGTGGTCATCAATATTGATACCCTCCGGAACAGACAAGTCCTCAAGTTCTTCCTTACTTACTTCGATTTCTTCAAGTTCCTTATCCAAATCTTCAACAAGTTCGATAGATTCTTTTTCAAAAACGTCATAAAGTCTTTCTATTTCTTCCGGTGTCACTTCAATGTCTTCAAAAGCGTCACTTATTTCCTTAAAAGTAAGTACCCCTTTTTTCTTACCTTTTTCGATAAGTTCTCTTTTAATGTCTTTCTTCTTTTCCTGCATTAAACTATTCCTCCCAAGTATTTTTCTCATTTAGAAGTTCTTCACGTTGCTTAAACAAATCCATCAAATTCGTAGGGTCTGTTTCGGCATTGATATGCATATTCAACTTCTCCAATTTAATTGTATATAAAAGTTCTTTGACGGTTTCTTCGTCACCGCTGTAAACTTCAAGATTATAAAAAACTTCCGACGCCTCACTCAAATCGTCACCCGAAAAATCATTTAACATCATTGCCGGATCGGGTGACATTCCGTTTTCATAGCTGACATACATACTTTTCGCCAAACGTCTGTACACATCTGTTGAAAATTCCTCGGCTTTAATATGCGCCGACGACATTTTATAAAGTTTTTTACTTTGCGATATAAGTCCCAAAAGCCGTTTTTCAGCTTCAAGCAAACTGCTTGTAACCATTTGATTTTTCGTTGTTTCACGCTTTCTTTGTTCGACTTTTTTCTGATACTCATTTTTAGTCGGTATTCTTTTATAGCTGCCCTTTGATATTTTTTCGCGGTATTTGCTTGCTATCGCCTCTCGGCTTATTCCAGTATCCTCCGCGACTTTCGTTATATAGGCGTCTACCTCAACGGCATCTTTTAATTTTGTAAATATGTTTACTACCTCATCTATAAACAGTATCTTACCGTCCGTACTCGTTACGTCGTACTGCTTTTTTATCAAAGAAATCTTAAATTCAGTGGCAGGCATCGCATTCTTTACCGCCTCTTTGAATTTTTCAACTCCGTTTTTGTTTATGTATTCATCGGGATCTTTGGCATTTTTAAGCCGTATCACCCTTGCTCTGCCACCTACATTGTTTATTATGTCAATAGCTCTTAACGCCGCTTTTGTACCTGCCTCATCACTGTCGTAACATATCAGTATTTCACTGCCGTAACGCAACATCAATTTAGCCTGATTTTCCGTAATAGCCGTACCGAGCGTTGCAACAATATTTTTTATACCGGCTTGATATACGGATATTACGTCCATATATCCCTCACACAGTATTATCTCCGACGATTTTGCATTTTTCGCCAAGTTGAGCGAAAATAAGTTTCTGCCTTTATCAAAAACAGGTGTTTCGGGCGAATTCAGATATTTTGGTATTTTATAACCGTTAATTTCTTTATTGTCGTGCATAATCCGACCGCCGAAACCAATAACATTTCCTCTAACGTCAATTATCGGAAACATAACACGATCTCTGAATTTATCGTATATTCTGCCCTCACGGCTTACGGCAAGTCCGCCCTCGACAATTTCTTCTGTTTTAAACCCTTGCGAAGTCAAATATTTAAGCAAATGATCGTGTCCTTCGGGTGCATATCCCAAACCGTATACCGTAACCGTTTTCCAAGGTATATTACGTTTTGCAAAATACTTCTGACCTTTTTCGCCTATGCTTTTATCACGCAGGCAATTATAAAAAAATCTCGCTGAAAGTTTGTTCATTGCCAAAATACGTTTCTTCTTTTCATGCGACGCGTCCGAAAAATTCCCGTCATCTTCGGGAATTATTATACCTGCATTGTCGGCAAGCAACTTCAACGCATCAATAAAGTCAAGATTTTCTGTACGCATTACGAACTGCACCAAATTACCGCTCGCACCGCATCCGAAGCAGTGAAAAAGCTGTTTCTCTTGACTTACATGGAATGACGGTGTTTTTTCGTGGTGAAACGGACAAAGTCCGCTGTAATCACGTCCCGATTTTTTTAATTGTACATATCTCGATACATAGTCAATTATGTCATTTTCATCACATATTTGCGCTATCATATCGTCCGAAATTCTTCTTGGCACACCGTCACCTCCTTTTATCAATGGTACTATTTTCACACATAATGCGTAAAAATATACTTATCTTATCGTTTCAATTATTCTTTCTGCTAAAATCTTGCATTGATTTATAGCATATGTATCTTCATTTGCCGGTTTCTGAGCAGATACACCGAAATGTCCCATACCCGATACAGAGCTGTTGCCTATAAGCGTCATACCCGAAACAAGCGCGCATGAATGAATATGCTCCAAAGTCCTTTCCTGACCGCCGTACTTTGACGCACCGACAGTTACCGCCGCCATAGGCTTTCCGAGCCACTTTTTATTAGCTCTTGCGTCCCTTGTCTTGTCAAAAAAACATTTCATCTGACCCGTCATAGAACCAAAATAAACAGGACTTCCGAAAACGACAAAATCAGCTCTTTCGATTTTATCAAATAATGTATCAAGTTTTGTATCTTTATAGCACTTTTTTGTACAAGGCGTTGAACAGGCTACGCAAAACGGTGTTTTTGTATCCATAATCGCCTCACTGACACTGCAAATTTCAGTTTCTGCACCCTTTTCGGCACAGTGTCTTAAAATTTCGTTAAGCAAAAATGCTGTATTTCCGTCATTGTTATGACTTCCGTTTAATGCTAATATGTACATATTATACGCTCCAATCTTTCATCAAAACAGAGGTAAAAATACACTTCACGTTATATTTACCCCCATTTTCTCATTTTATAACATTTTATTTATATTATATTGAAATTTTATTCAAAAAATGCTTTATGTCTTAAAAACTTTCGCTTTTTATAATACAACATACGCACCCAAAAATCCTTTTTTAATTTTAAAATTTCTCATAATCCGCAAAAAAGAGGATGATACCACCCTCTTTTTTGTAACTAATTCATAACAGCAGTACCGATAATGCTGTTAATATCTTCAATATTGTAACGTTCCATATATTCCTTAATTTCTTGCTTTACAGGAAGAATTAAATCCGGTTTTACAAAAAGTCCTGTACCCAAAGCCACAAGCGAAGCACCGGCAAGCATAAATTCGATTACATCCTCACCGCTCATAACGCCGCCCATACCTATCAATGGCAATTTTACAGCCTCATGCACTTCATGAATCATTCTGACTGCAACAGGTTTTACGGCAGGACCTGAAAGTCCGCCTGTATTGTTTGCCAAAATCGGACGTCTTGTGTGTATGTCAATTTTCATACCCATAAGCGTATTTATAAGCGACAATCCGTCTGCTCCCGCCTCTGCGGCTTTTGCGATTTCAGTGATTGAAGTTACATTCGGTGAAAGTTTTACAACAAGCGGTTTCTTTGAATGTTTTTTTACTGCACTTGTAAGTTCGTTTACTACTTTAGTGTCTGTTCCGAAAGCTAAACCGCCGTGCTTTACATTAGGGCAAGAAATATTCATTTCTATGATTGCAACGTCAGTATCTGAAAGAATTTCAGCCATTTCACAATATTCCTCTATCGTGTTACCCGACATATTTGCAATTACATTTGTGTCATATTCCGCAAGTATCGGCATTATGTGCTTTGCGAAATGCTCAACACCCGGATTTTGAAGTCCGACACTGTTTAATATACCGCTCGGCGTTTCTGCAATTCTCGGAGGTTTGTTTCCCTCTCTCGGTACTCTTGTAAGACCTTTTGCACCGAACCCTCCGTACTCCTCGATAGATACAAATTCATTGTATTCCATACCGAAGCCAAAAGTACCCGATGCAGTTACGATAGGGTTTTTAAATTCAACACCGCAAAAATCAATTTTTGTATTAGTCATTCAGAGTCACCTCCTCAGAGTAGAAAACAGGACCGTTTGTACAAACCTTTGCATATCTGTCTGTACCCTCTTTATTCGTTTCACAGCTACATACAAGGCAAGCACCGATACCGCAGCCCATACGCTGTTCCAAAGACACCTGACACTTTATACCTCTGCTTTCCGCAATTTTCTTAACAGCTTTAAGCATAGGCATAGGACCGCATGAATAAATCATATCGCACTTATGCGAATCAAGATATTGTTCCATAGCCGATGCAATATATCCGTTGTAACCGTAACTTCCGTCATCTGTTCCGACTATAACCATATTTGAAACATCGTTAAATTCATCTTCCATAACAACTCTGTCTTTACTTCTGAAACCGAGAAATACATCGGCATTTATATTCTTTGCCAATTTGTATAGTGGAAATACACCGATACCGCCACCGATTATAACAGCATTTTTCACACTGTCCTTTATTTCAAAGCCGTGTCCCAAAGGACCCATAACATCTATATAATCGCCGACTTCTTTTTTAGCAAGTTCCTCTGTACCCTTACCCTTGACTTCAAAAATAAATCTTACTTTTCCGTTTTCGGCGTCACAAATACTTATAGGACGTCTTAAAAATGTGCTGTCACCGCAATTTATATGAAGGAACTGTCCGCATTGTGCCTCTTTTGAAATATCTTCACTTTCGATTACAAAATCAAAAATTCCGTCTATAATTTCCGTCTTGCTGATTAGTTTGCAATTCTCAACTTTTTTCATCTGCTACTCCTTATAACACGCTTGTAAGATCATTTTTCATTCTGATTGCCTCTGCTCTTGCCGCCTCGGCAAACTGTTCTTCTTTCCAATCGCCCTTTTTATATGCACACATAATACCTCTTGACGAGTTCACTATCGCACCAAGTCCGTCCTCATTAAAGCATGGCTTAACACCCTCTGCGCCGCCGCCTTGTGCACCATAACCCGGTACAAGGAAGTATGATTTAGGCATAAGCTTTCTCAAAACCTTTGCCTGTTCGGGATATGTTGCACCGACAACCGCGCCGACTGCACCGTATCCGCTCTTGCCGATAGTTTCTTCGTTCCACTTATTAACACACTGTGCAACCTTTTCATATATATGTTCGTCACCGACAAGCAAATCCTGCAATTCGCCGGATGACGGATTAGATGTCTTTACAAGTGCAAATATCGCCTTATCAAACGTCTTACAATCATTTACAAACGGCTGTATTCCGTCTGTTCCCAAATAAGGATTTACTGTAACACAGTCAACAGGGCAAGGCTCACATTCCACACCATCTATATCAACTTTACCGAGATATGCTTTTGAATAAGCCTCTGCCGTACTGCCTATATCATTTCTCTTTACGTCAAGAATTATATACAAACCCTTTTCTTTTGCATACGAAATAGTTCTGTGCATTACTTCCTCACCGCACAGACCGTACATTTCATAGAAAGCCGACTGTGGCTTTACAGCAGGTACAACGTCATAAAGTGCGTCTATAAGACCCTTGTTAAATTCCCATATAGCCTCTGTCGCACCCTTTAAATTCTGTCCGTATTCGGCATATGCTTTTTTTCTGATATACTCCGGAACATATTCGATTTTCGGGTCAAGTCCGGCTACTGACGGATTGCCCTTTTCCTTAATTTTCTGTACTAATAAATCTACTGACATTGTTTACCTCCTACGCAAGTTCACCATTGTTTACAACTATTTTTCCGCCTACTATAACGTATTCCGGTTTACCGCAAAGAGTAAAGCCGTCAAACGGAGAGTTTTTGCTCTTTGACTGGAATTTTGAAATATCAACCGTCCATTCTTTTGACGGATCAAATATCGTAATATCGGCGTCTGCGTCTATCGACAAACTGCCTTTATTAATTCTTAGTATTCTTGACGGATTAACTGCCATTTTTTCAATAAGTTCGTTCAAAGTCAAAACACCGGATTTTACAAGGTATTGAAGTCCCAATCCCAATGATGTTTCAAAACCTACGATACCGTTTAATGCAAGTGCAAACTCGCAATTTTTCTCATCAATATGGTGCGGTGCGTGGTCTGTTACGATACAATCAATCGTTCCGTCTTTCAATCCCTCTTTGATTGCCTCGACATCATCAGAAGTTCTTAAAGGCGGGTTCATTTTCGCATTTGTATTAAAGCCGTCAACAGCATTTTCAGTAAGTGTAAAGTAATGCGGGCAAGTTTCGCAAGTAACGTTTACTCCGCGTTTTTTAGCCTGTCTTACAAGTTCAACAGAACCTCTTGTACTTACATGCGCAATGTGAATTGCAGTATGTGTAGCTTCTGCGATTAGTATATCTCTTGAAACCATTACTTCTTCTGCCGCTCTTGTTATACCCTTTAAACCAAGATATGTTGCCATAAAGCCCTCGTTCATCTGACCGCCGTCGGCAAGTCCCAAGTCCTCGCAGTGAGATATAACGGCTATATCAAACATTTTTGCATATTCCAACGCTCTTCGCATAAGCCCCGATTCAACAACAGGTCTGCCGTCATCTGATATTGCAACCGCACCGGCATTTTTAAGTTCGCCGATTTCAGCAAGCTCCTTACCCTCAAGACCTTTTGAAATTGAGCCTATCGGATATACGTTTACATGACCGACTTCCTTAGCCTTTGTCTTTATATAAGTAACAATCGGCTCACTGTCTGTTACAGGCTTTGTATTCGGCATACAAGCGATTGATGTGATACCGCCCATTGCGGCACTTCTTGTACCCGATTCAATATCTTCTTTATATTCCTGTCCCGGATCTCTCAAATGGCTGTGCATATCAACAAGTCCCGGTGACACAATTTTACCTTCTGCATCTATAACGGTAACGTCACCGTCGGCATTAATGTTTTCGCCTATTTCGGATATAACGCCGTTATCCACAAGTACGTCCGCTACTTTATCAAAATCATTTTTAGGGTCAACTACCCTACCGCCTTTAATTAATATCTTCATATTCTTTCCCTTTCGTTAGTCTTCAAATCCGCCTCTTGACAATATATACATAACCGCCATTCTGACTGCAACACCGTTTGTAACCTGTTCGTTTATAACGCTTTGTTCGCCGTCAATGACGCTTGATGAAAATTCCACACCGCGATTTACCGGTCCGGGGTGCATTACAAGTGCGCCCGGTTTGGCAAGTTTTAATCTCTCGTTGTCAACTCCGAAGAATCTGTAATATTCTCTTATACTTGGGAACAAGCCTTTTTTCTGTCTTTCAAGCTGTATTCTAAGTCCCATAACAACATCTGCGTCTTTTATCGCATCCTCAACATTGTTAAATACTTTTACTCCAAGTCTTTCCATTCCCGGAGGCATAAGCGTTGTAGGGCCACCTACGCTTACATCTGCACCAAGCTTTGTAAGTCCGTAAACATTACTTCTCACAACTCTGCTGTGGTAAATATCGCCTATAATCGCAACTTTAAGGCCTTTAAAACTGCCCTTTTTCTCCTTGATTGTAAGCATATCCAAAAGTGCTTGCGTAGGGTGTTCGTCCATACCGTCACCGGCATTGATTACCGACGCACTTACAAGCGGAGCGATAAGATGCGGTGCACCGCTCATATTATGTCGCATTACAAGAATGTCAGTACCCATTGCATTGATTGTTTCGGCAGTGTCTATAAGCGTTTCACCTTTCTGTACCGATGAACCGCTTGCAGTAATATTAGCCGCGTTGGCACTCATATATTTAGCCGCAAGCTCAAAAGATAATCTTGTTCTTGTACTGTTTTCATAAAACAGATTTACAACAGTTTTGCCTTGAAGATGAGGAGTCTTTTTATTAGTCTGACCTAATATAAGTTTCATCGTTCCGGCTGTTTCAAGTATGTTTTCTATTTCTTTCGCACTTATGTCTTTAAGTCCGAGTAAATCTTTCTTCATTATTAATTATCCCCCTTACCGCATATTGATACTTTTTCTAATTTATCATCGTTTATTACAACATCAATATATTCATCATGTGAAGTCGGAACATCTTTTCCAATGTAGTCAGCACGGATAGGAAGTTCTCGGTTTCCTCTGTCTACAAGTACCGCAAGTTCGATTTTTTCCGGACGTCCCATGTCAAAAAGTTCTTCCATCGCCGCTCTTATAGTTCTGCCTGAATACAATACATCGTCAACTAAGATTATTTTCTTATCCTCTATTGAAAATGCAATGTCGTTTCCCGCAACTACCGGGTGCTTGCTGAGTCTTGTCAAATCATCTCTGTAAAACGTTATATCAAGACTTCCGAGTTCAAGCTTAATACCCTCGATTTCTTCGATTTTCTTGATTATAAGCTTTGCAAGTGATACACCTTTCGTTTGAATACCTATTATGACAAGATTTTCAGTTCCTCGATTTCTCTCAACAATTTCATATGCAATTCGGCTGACCGCTCTTTTTGAGGTAGCCTCATCCATAAGCACTGTTTTTTCTTCGTAATTCGCCATAACCTTTCCTCCGTCTTGGCTGTACTGTATTATATTACGCCATATTTATTTATATTATTATATAACATAATTCACTTTTTGTCTATACAATGACAGACAAAACATTCAAAATAATTTACCTATGTTTTTTCTTGGGTAAGAAAAAAGCACGTTTAAAACGTGCTTTTATTTTTCTATAACCAACCATACTCCGCCAGAGCTACTGCTATCAGACGGTGCAGGATTAACTTTTGAATATAAACAGTCTTCGCCACTATCATAAATTACTCTATAAACGTCACCTTCGTCTATTGCCTCGTAATTTTTTCCATCTGTCAGACTATCAACTCCAAAACTCTCACCTATATATTTTAATTTCATTTTTTATCTCCTGTTTGTTTCTGTTTCCATAATGGAATATATCTATTATTCATATAATCAGTCCAATGTTTATTAAGATAATTTCTTTCTTCCTCGTATTCTTCAACCGACATATCTTCTCTCCAAAACGGTACTTCTTTAATCGTACCTCTTGCCCAGTCACTTTTCTTGCTCTCCATTTTCTTAATCCTTTCAATCATATTTTATATAAATAAAATATAACAAAAACTCATTGACCATACAACCTTTATTTGATAGAATGTAAGCAAGAGGAATAACCAACGGTTATTTCTGCATAACGGTTTATTATAAACTTTAACCGTCTACTTGGCAGAGTAGGCGGTTACTTTTTTTATTTTTGATTTTTCTCTTGTTCTGCTCTTTCACGTTCTTCTTCCACCATTCTCATATACTCTCCGAATTTCTGCGCGTGTTCCTTCGCTCTTCGACATAAAGCCGTCAACTCTTCTTTTGTCAATTTTCTTTCTGTATTGTCCGAGTTCTCATTCTGTAATTCCTTTTCTTGATTTTTCATATTTTATCCTCTCTTTCTTAAATTAATAAATATCATATTTCAAGGTTAATTTTCAATTTTAGGATTGACCTCTGTAAATTTTTCACTTATACTATATATAAAGCCGTTGTTTTGAAACAGGACTCTTGGCAATCGGAGCCTTGCCTTCTGAAGTAAGACAACGGCTTTTTTATTGAAATTAATATCACAAAATAATTTTATTATCTACATTCTGCCTCAAAAATTCTTGACAATTATTTCATTATAGACTATACTATCTGTTAAGGATACAATATTTATACTACCTAATGGCGCCTTTGTTGTGCCGTTTCGTATAGATATTGTATCCTTTATTATTTAACTGAAATATATTCCGTAAGAAAAAACGTGTAAAAAACGTGTACAGTCTATTTAAAACAAAAACAAACCGCCAATTTTAGCGGTTTGTTTTTTAATTGGTGGAGGTGAGGAGAATCGAACTCCTGTCCGAAAACATATCCACCCAAGTTTCTCCGAGTGCAGGTTATGGTCAATATTCCCTTTGATACTACTCCACAACCAAAGTTATATCATCGGTAGTCCTTAAATCATGGAAAAGGTCAGGACATCCCTTTACTCACGTTCACCACTAAAATGATGCCTTGCCCTATGCCGTGGTACTCACAGGGGAGACAACGCCGCAATTAGGCAGCGTAAGCTAATTCTGTATCGTTAGCGTTTATATTTAAAAGTTTGAGCCGTTTTAAGTGGCACTCAACACTACTCGCTACTCGGGATTCAACATCCCCGTCGAAACCATTGCACCCCCATATTAATAACGGTTATAATTTTTTATCGACCGCTCAATATTACGTTTTGCGTCTTTCTTTGCAATATCTTCACGCTTATCATAAAGTTTTTTACCCTTTGCAACTGCCAAAGATACTTTAACCAAAGAGCCTTTCAAATACACTGCAAGAGGAATTAAAGCATAACCGTCCTGCTGCATTTGGTTTGTAAGTTTCAATATTTCTTTCTTATGAAGAAGAAGTTTTCTGTCCCTAAGAGGGTCACGATTAAATATATTTCCCTGTTCAAAAGGGCTTATATTCATCTGCTTTATAAATACTTCCCCGTTTTTGATTGACGCATACGCGTCGGTAAGATTAACCTTACCCAATCTTGCAGATTTAACTTCTGTTCCGGCTAATTCTATGCCTGCCTCTATTGTTTCCAAAATAAAATACTCGTGACGTGCTTTTTTATTCTGCGCAAGAGTTTTTGTATTTTCTTTTTTATCCGCCATAGAAATTCTCCTTTCGTCAAACTGCTTTGATATTATAACATATCCTAAAACAAATTGCAAACAAAATCATATATTAAGATTTTCTCTGATTATGCAAAATATGCTTTTTTTCGCCGACTTTATATAATTTACTCTCATACGCATTATTTTCATCGTAAACAAGCTTCGTTACAGATGACGGCTTACCGTTTTCATCAAGCGAAACCATCGTAAAAAATGCAGTCAGTGCAATCTGTTTATTACCTGTAATAAGGTCCTCCGACTCGACTGTCACAAAGACCTCCATTGACGAACGTCCCGCATATATGACCTGTGCCTTACACGTTACAAGCTCGCCCACAAGCACCGGCTTTTTAAAATTAAGCTCGTCAACTCGTGCGGTTACAACGTTTGTGTGGGCGTGTTTCTGTGCCGCAACCCCTGCCGCACTGTCCATCATTTTCATAATTTCACCACCATGCACATTCCCCGCCGGATTAGCCTGCATTGGCAATACAAGCTGTGCAAGTATCGAATGTGAGTGTTTCATTGTCTGTGATTCCATTATGCCGCCTCCCTACTGCACATTTTTAATTATTTTTAGCATTTTCAAGCATTTGCTTTGCGTGACTTAAAGCAAGTTCCGTAACCTCGCCGCCGTCGATTATTCTCGCAAGTTCAAGTTCTCTGCCTTCTTCGTCAAGCTCTTTTAAAGTTGTAGACGCAAGCTCGCCGTCTGTATTCTTCTGTATCAAATAATGATTATCCGCCATTGCCGTAAGCTGCGGAAGGTGTGTAATACAAATAACCTGCTTGTTTTTTGCAATAACCGCAAGTTTTTTCGCAATACTCATTGCCGCCTTACCGGAAACACCGGTATCAATTTCATCGAATATCATTGTATCAACGCCGTCCGAATCAGCCAAAATCGACTTTATCGCAAGCATTACTCTTGACAATTCACCGCCCGACGCAATTTTCACAAGCGGTTTTAACGGCTCACCCGGATTTGTGCTGATTAAAAACTCAACCTTATCCATACCATTATCGTAAAATGTACCGTTATTCTCTATATTAACCTTAAATTTGGATTTTTCCATATTAAGCTCATGCAACGACTTTTCGATATTTTCTTCAAGAACTTTTGCGGCATTTTCACGTCTTTGCGTAAGAACATTGCCCTTTTCTTTAAGGTCTTTCGTTATGCTTTTAAGTTCTTCTTTTAGTTCGTTTGTTCTCTCATCACTTAGCTTTATATCATTAAGTTCGCTTTCGGCTTTTTTCAAATATTCAAGTATTTCTTCAATACTGTTTCCGTATTTGCGTTTCAATCTTGAAATCAAATCAAGTCGTTCTTCAATTTCGTTTAAAGTCTGCTCATCAAATTCAACAGTTTCGCCGAACTCTTTTATTTCGTGTGCCGTATCTTCAAGCGAATACATAATTTCATTTAAAGTATCATAAATCGATTTAAGTTGAGGATTTAAGTCGCTTATCTGAGAAATCTCATTCACGGCAATGCTTATACCGTCATATGCGGATTGTATTTCATCACCCTCATACAAGTTCATATACGCCTCATTTACGGACTTTGTTATCTGCTCCGCATTGGTGTATATATCACGTTGTTCTCTTAAATCGTCCTCCTCACCTTTTTCAAGCGACGCTTTTTTTATTTCCTTAACTTGATATTCAAGCAAGTCAATCCTTTGCATTTTTTCCTGCTCGTCCATTTCAAGTGAAGAAATCTTCTTTTCTATTTCACGTTTTTTTGATAATATGTCCTTATACCTGTTTATATATTCCTCATTATCAGCATACGCGTCCAAAAACGTAATATGTCTTATCGGCGTCAAAAGTGCCTGATTATCGTGCTGACCGTGAATATTAATAAGTCTGTCCGATATTTCACGAAGTATGTTAAGCGTTACAACCATTCCGTTTATTCTCGCTGCGCTTTTTCCCTCTTTTGTAACTTGTCGTGTAATTATAACAGTTTCGTCCTCAACGTCAATATCGTTTTCTTCAAGAACATTTATAACACTTTTAGGTGCATCAAAAACAGCTTGTACAACAGCCTTATCCGTACCGTATCTTACAAGCTCTTTATTTGCTCTGTCGCCCAAAATCATATTTATCGAATCTATTATAATAGACTTACCTGCACCGGTTTCACCTGTAAGCACACTTACACCGTCATGCAAATTTATGTCTAGTTTATCTATCACCGCTACATTTCTGATAGAAAGCTGGTTTAACATACTTTGTAATACTCCTTACTGAAATAATTGAATCAATTTTTCTGCAATTTCCGCTGCCTTTTCTTCATTTCTTGCAATTATGAGCAATGTATCATCACCGGCAATAGAACCCAAGAACTCGTTACGCATAGACGCATCAACAGACGCCGCAACAGCCGACGCCATTCCCGGATATGTTTTCACAACGATATTATTCATTGCATAATCAACACTTATTACCGTATCGGTAATCATATTTATACGTCTGTCAAGTTCCTCCGGAATATCCTTAGAAGATGAATAAACACTTCCACCGTCAGGCAACGGTATTTTTATAAGTCCAAGTTCCTTAATATCTCTTGATACAGTCGCTTGTGTAACATTATACCCGCACTTATTGAGTTCACCTATAAGTTGTTCGTGAGTCTTGATATTCTTCTCATGTATTATTCTGAGAATTTGACCCTGTCTTTTGTACTTCAACTCTTATCCTCCCTAATTACGATAACTTTTTAATTAATGTGTCGTAAAACGACTGTTCACCTATTTTTATTAGTTCAAAATCATATTCGGATTCGGTAATTATTACTTCGTCCGCATTTTTTATATATCCCTGAATGTCACCGTCCGCCGTAACAACCGCGTCCGCATTTCCGTATTCTCCGTCAAGCTTTATTCTTATATCCTTATTTGACGAAAGTACCGCACTTCTGACAGACAACATATGTGCACATATCGGAGTCGCAACATACAATCTCATACAAGGGTCTACCACCGGTCCGCCGGCTGATATTGAATAACCCGTAGAGCCTGTCGGTGTTGCGATTATAAGTCCGTCGGCGGTGTATCTGTTTACCGCTACACCGTCAGTCGAAAGTTCCCCCGCCACTTTCGACACCACAACGTCATTGAGTGCATGAAACGAAAATTGGATTTTATTTTCTTTTCTTATTTCCGCTTTCATCATCATTCTTTTTTCGACAGTGAAATCATCCTGCAAAAACTTTGAAATAGCGTCCCCCATATCGTCTATTTCAATCTCGGTCATAAAACCGATTTTACCGAGATTTATTCCCAATACGGGAATTTTTCTTTTTGCACATTCCGCAGCTCTGCAAAATAGTACCGTCACCGCCGAGAACGATAAGATATTCCGCATTGTCAAGTATCTCGCTTTCGGCAACGTAATTAACATTCAATCCAAGAACGCTGTACGCCTCATCTATATAAATTTCAGCTTTTCCGTTTAAAAATTCAACAAGTCGCTTTGTGTTTACCAGACCTATATCCTTACTGTTATTAGGTATTACCGCTATTCTTTTCATAAATGTTTCACCTCACTACCCCTATTATACATATTATACACCACAAATTGCTTTTTTTCAATAGTTTTTATCGCATTGATTTATTGATTTATATTTGCATTTTTTTTCGTTATATGGTAAAATTCCTTTAATAATTAAGTGATAAGGGGAATTTAAAATGTCAATTTCATTTCGCGGAGCAAAAAAATATAAAAAGCATAACGGATTTGATAAATCAGCCGAAATACATTCACCGCTCCCTGCACCTGTATACTTTTTTAATCTTGTTCAAAACACTGATGTTGCGTTAAGTCCGCTTGTCGAAGTCGGTGATACGGTTGAAATCGGTTCAAAAATCGCCGATCTTGAAAGCTATGACGCAATGCCGTTATACAGTTCCGTATCAGGTATTGTTACATCTGTAAGCGATACGTTTATATGCGTTGAAAATAATATGAAGTACACCGCAGTCCAAACTCAAAAAACGGATAATATTAATTTTCTTACCACGCGTGAAATGTTGTGGATTATTCGTGAGGCAGGCATTTGCGAAGTCAGAAACGGTATTCCGGCACACATACTTTTAGGTACTGAAAAAAAACCTGAATATATTATAGTACCTACATTTGACAGCGACCCGTATGTTTCCTCAACGCAGTTTGCCTCACTCGGAAACACCGAAAAAATCTTAAAAAGTCTTAACATTGTGATGAAAATTCTTAATACAAAAAAGGCAATTATAGCCGTTGAAAATAATACAAAAAAGATATTTTCCGATTTCAAACTAAATCTTAGATATAACGAAAATATTTCTCTCTGCTCGCTCAAAGCACGTTATCCGCAGAGCAGAGATGACATTCTTGTGAAAACGCTTACAGGCAAGGATATTGACAAAATAAATACCGTCATACTGTCACCCGAAACACTTTGCAACATCTATGACGCACTTACACTTCAAAAGCCTGTTACGGAAAAAATTATAACGGTTTCAGGCGACGATATTCTTCCGCCGAATAATTACAAAGTGCCGATAGGCTTGCCTGTTTCGTCACTTCTTCACGACAGCGGATATACTTCTCCCGAAACGGTTATAGTCGGCGGTATCGTTGACGGTCGTCAAATCACCGACCTTGACGAGCCGATAACATCAAGTACAAATTCAATCATTGCATTTAACGACAGTTCAAATATTCCCAAATACAGAAAAGAACTTATCTAATCAGATAAGTTCTTTTTCTTTTAAAACTTTATAAAGCAATTCACATGAACATTCAACAAAATTCTGAATATCTTCTTTTTGTGTATATTCAAATTCTCTGTCCGTATTTGAACTGTATCTTTCGTAATAATCAACAATAAACTTAACCTGTTTTGTAAGCTGATTATGCTCGTAATACGGCAGATAATCTTTTATTTCACCCGCATTTTTCAGTATATCAAAAGTCGGATGATATGTAAGACTTCTTAAATGCCATACGTCAATATCATTCCAGTCCTTTTTTATAACCTTTAAAAATTCGGGGTTTTTCTTATATTCCTCCGCATATTTAATCCTTGTCGGCATATACATCGTAACCGACCACATTATATCCGTCAGCAAATGCACATAATACCCAAGGTAAAACCAATAATCGGCGTTTGATTTATCGTTTAGATATTCCTTTTGGAAGTCGTTATATCGGCAATCACGTTTCATACCGCTCGGTGACCAATGAGTTATTTTAGGCGGCGGTGTGAACTCACCAAAACTGTCCTTAACACCGTATCCGCAGTCAGGTGCAACACTGCCTATGACAAACTCTCTATGATATTTTTTAGCTATTAAATTATCAATAAAACACCTTGCCACTCTTAAATGAACTCCCCAAGTTGCCAATATAATACACCTCCGATTACCACTGAGCTATTGCTATATTATACAAAAGTTTAATGCTGTTTTCTATGTCACTCATGCTTGCCATTTCAGACGGTGAATGTACATATCTTGTCGGTACGGAAATACCGCCCGTCTTAATTCCTGCTCTTGTAAGATGAATTGCACCTGCGTCTGTACCGCCGTCCGTCATAATTTCAAGCTGATACGGAATTTTGTTTTTCTTAGCAGTTTCAATCATCATTGTGCGAACATCGGCATCACACATAATCGAACGGTCCATAACCTTTATAGCCGTACCCTTACCGAGTTCAATCGCCATAGTCGGTGCGGACGGTGTATCGCCCGTATCGGTAACGTCAACCGCTACCGCAATATCTGGATTGATTGCAAAAGCTGCCGTTTTCGCTCCGCGAAGTCCCACTTCCTCTTGAGTTGTAAACACGAAATACAAGTCGTTTTCACAATCTTTTATTTCACTCAAAGCCTGCATTAAAATCGCACAGCCGACTCTGTTGTCAAGAGCCTTTGAAACAACATTATCGCCACACTTCACAAATCCGCCGACAAATGACGCGGTATCACCGATTGAAACTATTTTTTCAGCCTCTTTCTTATCTGCCGCACCCAAATCAACGTATAATTTGCTTATAGCCGGTTTATCTTTAAAACTTTCTTCCTCTGCACCGATTACGCCCTCAACGCCGTTTGCAAAACGCACACGAAGATTTACAAGATTTCTCAAATTAAGTCCGCCGACTGACGAAAAACGCACAAATCCTTTATCGTCAATATCGGTTACAATTATACCAATCTCGTCCATATGTGCCGCGAACATAATCTTTTTGCCGCTGCCTTTTTTATGAGCAATAAGATTACCCATTGCATCAACCGAAAGTTCGTCACAATACTTTTTTACATTATCGGAAATAAACTTTCTGATTTCATTTTCCGAGCCCGAAACACTGTTTATTTGTGTTGCTTTTTCCAATACATTTAAAATATCCATTATATCATTTCTCCGATTTTATTTAAAAATAATCTGATATACTCCGTCATACTGTTAATATCATCAAGTGACATTACGGAAACAGGCGAATGAGAATATCTGCAAGGAACAGACGAACTCAGGCATATCGCACCGTCCGCTC
>ERZ840517.1612-NODE-1612-length-23388-cov-4.468221_pt1 | contig 23388 bp, 14 predicted proteins | sample MGYA00519876_ERZ840517 | MGnify/ENA primary metagenome ERZ840517 (study PRJEB31850, sample SAMEA3708882) | human gut metagenome | biome: human gut; feature: human-associated habitat; material: faeces | place: China | collected 2014 ... | reverse complement strand
GGGCGGTAAGGGAAATATGAACGCCGATACGGAAAACGGAGAACTGGCAAAGCAGGTTTTGGATGAATACTATCAGGGGTTTCAAGAGAGAAATCCACAGCTTCGAGTGTTCTCGGCTCATCTGCATATGGATGAAGCTACACCGCATCTGCACATAGATTTTGTTCCCTTTACCACAGGTAGCAAGCGTGGACTTGATACAAGAGTGTCGCTGAAGCAGGCTCTTGCAACGCAAGGTTTTAAGGGCGGCAGTCGTGGCGATACGGAGTGGTCGCAATGGGTACAGTCCGAAAAAGAACAGCTTGCGGCGGTGATGGAACGCTATGGGATTGAGTGGGAACACAAAGGTACACACGAAAAACATCTTTCTGTTTTGGATTATAAAAAACAGGAAAGAGAAAAAGAAGTTGCTGTTTTAGGTGCGAAAATCGAGCAGAAACAGGTTGAATTGGAGTCCTTGTCCAATAGGGTGCTGAACTATGATAAGGCAAAAGATGAGCTGTCAAATCTTGAATTTGAACTTGATACTGCACCAAAATATCAGTTGCCCGAACCAGAGAAATTTATGAGTGCAAAGGCATATAAAGTAAAAATGGCAGAACCAGTGGTAAGGAAATTGAAGGAACTTGTCAAAACGGTGCTTGCTCGTTGCTTTGAGGGTTGGGATAACTATCACAGGCTGAACACAGCGAATGCACAGTTATACCGTATGAATCAGCGTTTAGAAAAAGTCAATGAAAGACTGACCGAAGAAAACGCGAGGCTGAAAGCAGAAAATAAAGATTATAGCCTGCTATGCAAGGTATTTGGTCGCAAACAGATAGATGATTTACTGGAACAGGCAAGAACAATTAAAGGTCGCAAGCGTGATAATTCACTCTCACGATAAATCAAAATCACAGGAGGAAAAGGAAAATGACAAAGACAATTTTTGAAGAAATGGGTGGAACTTATAGACAAGTGGGCGATTATTTGTTGCCAAACATTACAGTACGAACCAAAGAAACAGAGTGTATTGGCTTATGGGGACAGCGGCACGCAAGGCACTTAAAAGAATATCATAAGGTCTTGTATATGAACCTGCTGACAAGCGGAAAGCTGTATAGATATCTTGTAGATGTTGATAGGCAAGCAGGGGATATGTTTCTTCGACTGGTAAAGGAATATGCGGACAGGCAGGGAGTGACGGAACAGTTAAAGGCAGAAAATCCCCACGAATGGATCGGAAGAATGAATAACATTCAGGCATGTGTGAGGGAAGTTGTTGGAAAGGAGCTTATCTACATATAAGCGTTTTGAGGTACGGTGCTCCCGCGTTTGCAGGAGCGCTGTACCCATCAATATGGTGTGGAAGATAGAATTTCGCAACGGGTAGATGTATAATTGAAAAGTAAAAATTAAAATTTGATGATGAGAGGTAGATATGAACAGTAAAAAATTATTTCTTACATCTAGTGGATTATCGGCTGATATGAAAAAGAAATTTTTCAATATTATAGGAAAATGTCCAGAAGATGTGAAGGTGCTATACATTCCAACTGCTGGAATTGAAACAGATGGAGCGAGAGAAGGCTTTGCAGTTTGTTTTCAGGAGCTTTCATCTATGGGTATTCGGTATGAAAATATATTAGTATATAATCTGGAATTGATTCTCTCAAAAGACTATCAGAGAACATATTCGACGTGTGTTACAGATCCTTATATGCTTACCAGACTGTTAACGATTGAGGAACTGCAATCTTTTGATGCAGTTGTTGTTAGTGGTGGTGATGCTGCGGTATTGTGTCGTGAAATGATTAGAACAGGATTTGATAGAACGATTGAGAAAGCAATTAATAATGGTCTTGTATACGTTGGAATTAGTGCTGGTAGTATGTATGCGGCAGGTAATTTAGATGATGGATTAAATATTATTAACAACCCTATAATTCCCCATTGGAATGGAACCAAAATAATTGAATTACCAGATTTCGGAGAAGCAATAAAGATTGTTGATGGACAAGCTGTTTATGTAGAAGATGATTGTATTAGTTTGATTTAGCCAAATAGTTTTACGAATTACAACTTGTAGGAACAGAAAATCAAATGCACATAAGCATTTAGAGGTGCGGTACTCCTGCATTTGTAGGAATGCTGTTACCTGCAAAATATGTGAAAGATTGAATTTCGCAATGGATGTATAATAAAAAGAAAAAATTATGAGGTATATTACAATGTTAGAATTGTTTGTCCAATTATTTAAGGCTGTACTGCAGTTGTTTCTTGCGTTGCTGAATCCTATATTTTTAAGGTTTTGTATGTTTTGTGCAGTTAATTGCCTTGATAGGTACAATTATTCCTATTGAACGAGCATTGAAAAAGAATTTTGATAAGAACGGAAACAGAAAGTGATAGGAGAATTTGCAGAATAACAAAGAAAGAAGGATACATATTATGGAAGAAAGATTAATTGCATTTGTTATTTGGGCAATAATGGGCGTATTATTTATTGCAATGGGCATTTATGATTTGAATTCCAAGAAAGCAAAACCTTTCGGATTCTGGGCAAATGCTGAGGTGGCGCCGATAGAAGATGCGAAAGGTTATAATCGTGCTTTGGGTATATTGTGGTGCGTGTATGGTGTTTTGTTTACGTTAATTGGATTGCCCTTATTAGATGAACAGAATTCGAGTTTGATTATTTTATCTATATTGTGTGCAATGCTTATTAGTATTGCGGCTATAGTAGTATATGTAGTAGGTATTGAACCAAAATACCGCAAAAAGAAATAGATGGAAATATTCAGTAATACTGAGAGATGAATTTCAGACTAGTGTTGAATTTTTAAACAAAACAGCTTATAATTTACGAAAGAACATATAGGTATTATCCACAGTTACCGAGCAAGTGTTATCAACACCGATAACAAAATGATAACATTAGTTTGTATAGGCAGGATAATATGGATATATCAAATAATCAAAAGAACGAGAAACACTACGGAGAATGATTCCTAAACAAAATGTGTTAGTCTTTGTAGAACTGGAATAATTAAAAATAATGGCGTGTGGAAAATTGGATGTTTTCTGCACGCCTTTTTTCTTTTTGTTTTTGATTTTAAATCCTTGAAAATACGTAGTCAATGTGATACCATGATATCATGTCGTGTCTTAGGTGGCTCATTTTGGAGGTAGATTATGGAACAAATATTTATAAAGAATATCAAAATCAATAAGGTTCGCCATTTAAAAAATTTAGATCTTCCTGTTTGCGAGAATAAATGCAAACACATCATACTTACGGGACAAAAATGACTATGCCATAGGGACAGAAAAAGGATCGGCGTCCCTGTCCCAGTGAGAAAGGAGTAAGATTGTATGCTGAGTATTTTTTATGGTGATCTGAAAGAGGCCGTGTATAATACGGCAGCTTATTTTAAATATGATTATGAAGATGATTGGATTGTGGATCCATTTGTAAAAAAAATGATTGAGGATGTAGACAAATCTGCTGTTTTGGACAGTGGTGTAATTGATAGTCCTGTGTTGGGAAAAATACCACCAGTGGGTCTATCTGGTGGGGTAAAAACACTTATTCTTGTAAAGTTTGAAAAAGATAAAATATTTAATGCATCTACTTGTGGTGACAATTGTGCTAAATGGTTGTTAAAAATTGCAGAAACAGAAGACCGGACAATTAATTTACACCATTTAATGGATTTTGGAGACGAGAAGTTTAAGATTCATATCGCAAATACAGACCAAATTGTACATTCTATGGAAGAGCTTGTGTCGATAGCTGGAGAATTTGTCTGATGGAGGATTTGTGATATGAAAGGGAAATACAGAGTTGTTGTGTCTACGAAACGCTTAAAATATGATTTTGAACTGCATAGGAATCTGACAATTATTCAAGGAGATAGTGCAACTGGAAAGACGACTATGATAGATATGATTAGAGAATTTGTCAATAATCCATCTGGTACTCCAGTTGAACTTGTATGCGATAAGAAATGTTTTGTCTTGGAAGGTGCTTTGTGGAAAGAACAATTGTCAGGAATAACGGATAGCATTGTGTTTATTGATGAAGGAAATGAATTTATTAAAACAACAGAATTTGCTGATGAGATTCAAAAAACGGATAACTATTATGTAATTGTAACACGAGAGTCGTTGCCTTCATTGCCATATAGTGTTGAGGAAATTTACGGAATAAAAACATCTGGAAAATATGGGACTTTAAAGCAGAGCTATCACGAATTTTATCAATTATATGGCGCTAATACGTATGAGAGAAATATCAACCCAGAAATTGTAGTCACAGAAGACAGTAATTCAGGATATCAGTTTTTTGACAATGTATGTAGGGAAAATAAATTAGGCTGTGAATCAATGAATGGAAAATCGAATGTGTTCCATTACTTGAATAAGCATAAGGATGAAAAAATACTTGTAATTGCAGATGGGGCGGCATTTGGGTCAGAAATACATCGTGTATTACGTTTGATAGAAAACAGAAGAAATGTAGTACTGTATTTGCCAGAGTCATTTGAGTGGATGATTTTGAAAGCTGGTGTTCTTAAAAACAGTCAGGTGGAGAAGTTGGTCAATGATCCGTCTGAATTTGTAGAGAGCAGTGAATATTTCAGCTGGGAGCGCTTTTTTACGGCAGTGTTGATTGAAGCAACAAAGGATACGTATTTGGCATATGCAAAGAAAAAATTAAATCCTGTTTATCTAAATGAGCCAATTAAGAAATCAATTTTGGATCAAATGGAAAGAGTTAAATTTATAATGAAGTGCCAATGATTTTGAATCAGAAAATTAGTAAGCCAGAATAATGGTGTGCAGAAAATGAGATGTTTTCTGCACGCTGTTTTCTTTTTGTTTTTGCTTTCAAATCCTTGAAAATACGTGTTCAATGTGATACCATGATATCATGTCAGAAACATAAGAAAATCAAGAGATATAAAGGCTTTTGATACTTTTTGTGCCTGACTGCGATTGCAAAGAAAGGTCAAAAAGATGGAGTTTAAAAAAGGAAAATGGATCAGGCAAAGTAAAGCGGCAGCGATTTTTCTTTTAGCAGGGGCAATGCTGCTTGCGATATATGGAAGCTTTGCTGCGTATACTAACTTTAACAGTGTTAAACGAGTCGTATCGACAGGAACACAAAGTGATACAATGTTTGGTTCGAATTATTTGTCGTTGATGAATTTAAGCGATACAAGCATTCCGGTCAAGAGAATTTCACTTGCGGAGTCGAATGGTACATATACATTTACAGTACAGATTTGCAATTATGTGTGGGGCGATCCGACGATGTATAATCCGAAAGACATTACATACAAAGTGACGGCAAAGCTGATATCGATGGATGGCGGAAACCTGCCGGATAACTGCACTGATATCAAAATGGAAGGACAAACTTTTGGTAAAGATGGAGCATTAACTTTGGGCAGTCAATCTCTGGCTACAGGAAGTGCAAAAACAAAGTCTTATTCGATTGTGATTCCAAAAGAACTGAAAGATAAAATTAAGATCCAAATCGAGGCAGCGCCGGAGAGTATTTCGGCAGATACCGTCAACAACCAGAAATTGGGGGCGATTCTTTCCTTTGCTGATTACGAGGCGACAAAAAACTGGACAGGTCATTTTATTGACTCCAAAGAGAAGGACAAGACACCTGAACAGTATGATGCATATAACTACGAGATATCTGGAAATGGTGCTGGAACAGTGACGGTTACATGGCCAGACAGTCTTTTGCTTAGTGAATGGGTTATAAAAGATGGCAAACAGGTGGAAAAGGGCGAAAATGACACATCTTCTTATACGTTTACCGTCGATAGCTCGACCACAGCGGTTCAGTTCCAGTTTTACAAGAATCCGGTGAAATTAGATGCGTTAGAAAAAACATGGGATGAACTTGAAAAATCAGTCACGGTTAGATTTACAGAAAGTCAGGCGGCGGAAACGTCAGCAGCCAATTAAACACAAATACAGTACATTTGGGAGTCCCCCATATTTTTACAGGTTTATAAGGATAGATAGGATAGATGGAAATGAGACAACAAACAGGTAAAAATCAAAGTTGGAGAAAAAATTGGGAGAAAAAATGGAAAACGGGATGGATCAAACACGCAGCAGCAGTGGGTCTGGCCGCCAGCATGGCAGTTACGACTCCATTGTCGGTATTGGCTGAGAATACTACAAATATAGAACAAAACGAGACAGTGACGGCAGCATTCACAGCAGACAGCACGGCTGCTGCCGAGACGAATAATCAGAGTGAGATCAGTAATCAGGAAGAGACGAACCATCAGAAAGAAATCAATAACCAGGGCGAGGTCAATAATCAGGACAGCACAGCAGCCGAAGAGCCATCCAAAGAAGAGGTACAGCTGTCACTGCAGTTAGTAGCTGTGGAGGCAGATACCACGAAGCCTAGTTTAAAGCTTGATGCAGCAGTTAAATTGTCAGGTAAATTGAAGGTTAATACTTCTGATGATGGTACAAAGACGATTGAAGTAACAGATGGCGAAGGTTTGATTATGCTGTCGAATGTGGAGCCGAAAGATTATAAAAACTGTACTATTAAATTAGTAACAACATCAGGATGGAATCTTACTACGCCAGTCACACCAACAAAAGCGAATGAAACATCTGGAACAACAGGTACAGATGGAACAGGCGAAGTGGCAGGAACACAGTATCATTTCCTTGGTCTGGGAGACACTGCTAACCCTTACGAGGGTAAGTTTATGTTTGATAAGGACACATCTGCAAACAACTATTCAATATCGACAACAAGATCATTGTTTAATGCACTTTCTACAACAGCAACATTGGAAAATATGATTCCGTTTAGTATCGATAAGGAGAATTATACATCGACAGAACCACTTTTGGCTGCAGCGCTGAAGGCAGGAATCAGCGATAGTGCAGGTGATCAGAGTACAAAAACTACTTTGAAATGTAATATTGCATTGAGAAATATAGATGCAGAAGACATATCATCAGAAACAACAATTGGTGGCTTAATTGGCACAATGGAAGCAAATACAAGTGCGGATATCACATTCACAAATCAATTTTCAAAGGAACTGAATGTAAGCGGAACAAGCCATGTAGGTCTGTTCTGCAACACGATGGAATCAGGAGCTTCGCTGACAGCAACCTACACAAAGGATTCAGGTGCCGGGAAAATCAGCGTTAAAACGACTTCGTCAAATAACGATGCTGGCGGCTTTGTTGGTCATATGGAGAAAAATACTAGTTTAACAATTGCCGGAACTTCCGTAGATAAGGTTAGTGCTGCATCAGGAAATGCAGGAGGTATCGTTGGAAGCGCAACAGATGGAACCATCAGTTTAAAAACAGAGACAACAGCAGAAGGGACAAATGATCCGACCACATTTACATTTGCAGATGTGCTTTTAAGTGCAGGCAGCGAGAAAGCAGTTGGAGGACTGATTGGAGCATATTCAGTTACAAGTGAGAGAAATGGTACCCCAATTAATTTCGATCTTTCTCAATATCGGTTTAAAAGTATTACAGTTACTGGCGGCAAAGATGTCGGCGGTTTATTTGGTGCGCTTAAAAATACCAGTACAATTTCTGCTACAGTAACTGTCTCAGGAAAGACAACATCTGCCATCACGACAAATGTGACCAATGAAACTGGGGTAACAAATCTGGGCGGATTGATTGGAACATATGACACTGTAGAAAGTACAGATCCCAATAGTGAAAAAGTTATGAAAAACACCTTGGCCATAAAAGGAGATTCCAATACAGCTGGTTCGTTCATTGCGGCAGCTACCACAGGCGGAAGCAAAGCAAACACTACTTATGGCGGCGTGATTGGTGCAGTGTCCGGCAGCAGTTATGTCGAAATCGAGAATGTATCCGCCTCCATAGCAGATATGAAAAATAGCAATAATACAAGTGTTGGTGGCCTTGTCGGAAAAATGAATGACGGTTTTCTTAATGTAGGCAGCGTGAAGCTTGCAACAACAGGCGATAACGACCTTGGAAAAGCAGCTGAAAAAAAAGCAGCTGGCGCAGATAATGTGGAAGGCCATGGCGGCCTTGTGGGACATTTGGTAAAGGGTGTATTGCGCCTTCATGGAAAAACAAATTTAAGTGAACAGAAGATCACAACAGCGTATAACCATGTAGGTCAGATTGTAGGATTTAACGAAAATGGCCTGATTTATGCGCTTGGTAACGGAAATAACTTAGATTCATATGGTAGTGGTTGGAGCCTGACTCGTTATTCAGGTGCGGATAGAGGCGGTTCAGATATAGGTAACTGGGGGGCAGTTGTGCGTCTTGGGGATATGTTGATGGAAGGTAATGATGGTGCATTAACTTTTGACGATCAAGCACATACAGTTACAGTAAATAATGGAACTGATGAAAATGTAAATAACACAAATGCTTTCGCAGCATATGCACTGGCATTTGTATTCGCAAATACCGACACAGGAAAGACAGAAGCCCTGAAAGTCAAGAAAGATGTGAAGCGAGATGATAAACAGACGGTGACCCTTACTGGTGATGTAGATCTTACTGGTACTGGTATTATTGGCATTGGTAAGGATAACATAGAGAAAGATAAGTCTGCACAGAAGTTTACGGGAACATTAGATGGTGGTGGTAACACAATTACATTAGATATCGGAACACCATATGGAAATGACATTTCCGCTAGAAATAATAACGCAGCAGGCCAGCTCTATGCAAAACGCAGCGACCAGCGAGATACGCACTATAGTCTTGCACTGATTCCGTTTGCAGGTGATGTGACAATCTCTAATCTCACAATAGCTGGAAACGTCAATTGCAAAATACCAAAGACTGTAAATCAGGAAGAAAAAGAAATCAAATATCCAGCATTTGTAGCGTCAGCGATTGGCTGTGCAAGTGGTACAACAGAATTTAATTCTGTAATAGTGAACACGAAAGTATCTGTAGAAGAAGAATCAGATGCAAAGAAGCTTCTGACATGGCAGGGTGGCTTTCTGGCTCGATGTGAAGGCAATACACTGAGTTTCACGAATTGTAAATGGGAAGATAGTGCAAGTCTTGACGATGAACGCGATACTGATAATCACAGAATCGGTGGTTTGGCAGCAGAGGTAATGGGCGGATGTACTGTTACCGTGAATAACTGCACCTTAAGCGGTTCTATTACGTCTAAATCAACAGCCAATGCCAATGTCGGTGGTCTGATTGCAGTCAGTCGTGGAGAAGATTCAAATAATAATTCTAAACCAAATACTATCAACATTTCAAATTTACAGGTAAATGGTGAAAAAGTCACTACATCAGCAGCTACAACCAGTGGCGGTTTATTAGGCTATCAGTGGAAAAATACGAATGTGGTATTTGCAACGGCAGGCAGCACAGGAAATGCTGACGCAGGCACTATTGCAGTACAATCGGGAGTAACCATATCTGATTCTACATTAAATGCAAATACCGCTCAGTTTGGTGGTCTTGTTTATCAGGCGACCGGATATTGGAATGCAACAGCAAAGGATAGCATCGTATTTACAGCAGCTAGTGAAAACACGAGTGATGCGCAAGGCACAGATACTAAAAATACTTTCACAGGAAAATCAGATCAAGACACTCCAAGTGGACTGCTTGTAGGAACAGGTCTGATTACAGAAACGAAAGAAACTAATACAATTACAACGGCTCTTTATCTTGAGGTAGGCACTTGGGGAAATGTGTCTGATGCGGCTTACAAAATTAACGCTGGTGCAGTTACGCTTGGCATCAGTGGCTTAGAGTACTTTGATGAACTGGTTGGTATCACGATATCTGATAATGCAGGCAACAACAATGCGGTAGTTTCTCTGGCAGTACGTGACAGTAATGGAAAAGCAGTGTGCATTGATAAAGGCACGAACACGAACACCTACACTGGTCAGTTGGACAGTGCAAATTATAAAAATGGAAAGACAAGATATTACTACAATCTGGACAGCTACAGGAAAGACAAGTATACAACAGACCTTAAAATAATCAACACAGTAGAAGATTTGGTTTTATGGAGTGCTGCCCAGTATGCTGCAGAAAATATCAGAACATGTTTCAGGAAGGAGATTACCAGTACACCAGAGAATCCTTTTATAACAAGCATATCTGGAGACTTAAATCTGTACGGATATTCTTACTATCCGGTCACGCCGCTCACAATAGTACATATTGGTTCAGAATATGAAAATGATATCAAAAATAAGACAACATTGACCTTTGCCTACGATACAATGAATACGATAGAAGGAACAAATAAAAAGTTCTCGGATTCAGATCATCAGCATTACCTGATGCAGCATGGTCTGCTCTATAATACTTCTCATGGTATTCTGGTAAACCAGACAGCTTTTGCTGGTGTTGTAGGAAAAAAACTAATAAAAAAAGCAGACGGAACAGAAAACACAACACAATATAATTCTGGCGCACTGATTTATGGCAGTGTCATCGGTAATCCGATCAGCAACATTGTTGGAATTACTCTGAAAAATGTGACATTGGATGGAATCAGGGTGACAGGTGTGGAGAAAGGCAGAGAAGACACCTATGCACCACTTCTGATTAATAAAATCGCAAAAGCAGCGACACTGATTGTAAATAATCTTTCTACTAGTGGTAAGTATACGGAAGGTGAAGGTACTAGTAAAACAACTATGTATGCAGCAACAAGTCTGATCGGTTCCGTCGGCAGCGATCAAGCATCTAAACTGACTCTTTCGTTTTCTAACATTGCACTGGATGGACGTGTGAGTGCGGACACAGCAAAATCCACATCTGTGCAGAATAATGGGAAAACTAAGGTAGAATATAACACAACCCATACGATATTTACCAGAGCAATTCTTATGGAGTACTTTATGTATTCTTCTGATGGTTCCGGTACCTATAATTTTAACAGTACCGATAGCAAGGTTACTTACGGTGTGGAATTGACAAATGCGGGCACTAGTGGACGAAATCCAGATAAGCAGTACCAGTACTATGACGCTGATATCTATATTACAGATGAGCAGAATAAAACTGTGGATGAGGCTTATGTAAAAGGGAGATATAAGGAAGACACTTTCCTGCGTTATGTCTATGTAGTACAGGATACTAACAATAGCAAATACGAACTTGATATCAACCAGAGGTCAACCGGCCTCTTGAAAGGCTGCGGTACATATGGAGATCCGTACATTATTGAGAATGCTCTTCAGCTAAGTTCACTGGCAGCATACATTAGTACTCCGGGCAGTGTTTCAAAATTTCAGGCAGTGTTTAATTCAGAAGTACTGAAAAGTCAGCAACAGACGGCAGAGAGCTACCATACACAGAATGCAACAGGTACAGATATCATATATACATGGCAGAATAATGAATGGAAAAAGGCGGAAACAACAGATAATGCAACAGAGAGTGCAGATGGTGCAGTAAGTGGCATAGATACGAAAACCGCAACCAAGTATCTGTTAAATGCGTATTATAAAATTGAAAATGACATTACGATTTCAGCAGAAACTTTCGGCGGACTGGGAACGTTAACAAATCCATTTAGTGGTGTTATCATTGGAGGTAATACATCTGATGCCAACCAGCCCATTACTGTTCATATTACAAAAACAAATGCAAATAAAGACAGTTTTGGCGGTCTGATCGCATACAGCCGCGGAAGTGTGGTAAAAGATCTGACTGTAGATTATTCACAGGCAGACATTCAGATGAACGCAGAAAAATGTCCAGGAACGGAGAAAAATCCGTTCTTTGGTGGTGTAGTTGGTTACTGTATGGGTGGTGATACCATCATTGATCATGTGTCGGTGAATTACAGTGCAAGTACAGTATCATTTGACGGTACATATAAAGAGTTAATTGCAGCCGGTGGATATGTCGGTTTGGTTGGTGGAGCAACTAACGTAACAGAAAAGTCTGATTACGAAAAAACCGGCGGCGGTGTGGTATTCCGCGATATGACTGGAACAACCAATACCTTTACGACAGTATGTGCGGAAGCAGCCGCTGAAAACAAGACGGTAAATATGGAGGATGTAGATGCCAACAACAAAGCTGGTAAGTCAACTACAGATGGCGGCAGCTACTTCTACCGTAATCCTTATGTTGGCCGTGTGCTGGATGGCTATGCATGTGCAGAAAACTGTACAGTAGACAATACTGACAAGAATTACACTATTCCAAACTTACAGGCAGGAACAACAGACCTGACAGTATCAGAGAACAGTGGCGCATTAGACGTTACAGTAACTTCTGCTCAGGGATTATGGCTGCTGTCTGCAATTGTAAACAGCGGAGCAGGAGCCATGGACTCAAATGGCAGCTACACGGATGTAGATAACAACGTGGTTGACGCCTATCAGTATGGCAAGCCACGCACCGCGTCTTATGAAGGCATCGGAGCAGCTGAAGGAACAGATGCAACCACACTGCTTGCAGATGAAAAATACTGGGGTGGAAATGCCAGTACCGCCAGAAGTGACGATGCAAAAGCCAGAGTTTCTTATCTTGTAAAGAACTATACGACAGATACAACCGCAGCGCGGCTGGCAGGAAAGAGCAGTGATGCAAATACAACTACGAACTTCCCAGTTAATCTCACATTCAGTGCAGACAGCATTGATATGAGAGATTATGGCAATGGATTCCGTGGAATTGGCTGCAGTTATGGGGAGAACAAGGAGGTTTGGAATACCGATTGCAGTATCCCCAAAGTATATCGGAGGAGTCTTCAGATAAAGAGTATCAATGATAAGAAGACAAGTGCTACGACCATTACATTAAACATGAACCAGAGCAGTTACGACAGTGAACGTACAAACGGTTCATGGTGCAGTCAGGGAGCTGGATTGTTTGTTGATTTCCACTTCACTGATAACTGTACAGTAAATAATCTTATAATATCTGGTAAGGTAAAGTTGGGATTATTTAATGATAACTCCTTAACTTACATGAGCAAAGTAAGCGGTCATGCTGTTGGTGTTGGCGGATTTGCTGCAAGAACTGCTAATTCCACAGGTACTGTCACCTTTAATAATTTTTCTCTGTATACCATGAATGTATATGGCGGCACAATGACAGGAGGAGCCATTGGGTATATTGATGGATATAATAAGGCTCAAAGAAATGTAACTTTTAACAACTGGTCTATCAAAAATGCAAACGTATCAAAATGGGTTGATAATGATGGCAGCGCAGGTGGATTAGTTGGTTGGAATATTGGCTATGGAACTTTGGAAATAAAGAGAGACTCTAATGAGGATGTCAATATTAGTAATCTTAAAGTTACTACTATTTCAAGTGTATGTAATGTGGCCGCTGCAGGAGGTCTTGTTGGAGCCTGTGACTATTCTGGTGTGAGTATTAGTAATGTGAATGCAGAATATTTGACAGTTACCGGAAAACTAGTGCGAGATATAGGTGGTTTGATTGCAGGAGAAAGAAATAAAAATCACAAAAATGTTTCGGTAAAAAACTGTGTTTTACATAATGTAAATGTGGACAACAATATAACTAATAAAACAGAGAGTAGAACAGGAGGCATCATTGGATATCATGATGGCCAATTAACTATTAAATCTGTAACGCTAGACAAAGATTCAACGATTAACGGACAGCAATATACCGGTGGTTTTGTGGGCGAATCAAATGCATATGTTAGTATTGCCAATTGTTCAGAAAAAAATGTATCTGTTAAGAGTAATACTAAAAACTGGGTAGGCGGTTTTATTGGACATTTAGGTATAGGTAAAAATGCTACATTCACAAACTGTCAGCAGGAAAATGTTACGGTTCTTGGTCGATATGTGGGTGGTCTTGTTGGGGCTGCGGATGGCGATATGCAGGCATCAAATATAGAATTTCAGAATGTAATAGTAGCTACAAATAAAGGGGAAAAAGATTCGAGAAATACAGGTTTATTGACTGGATCTACTAATATTCTTAATAAAAATATTAGTGTGAAAGGATATAACATTCTTGCACAGTCATGTGAAGTGGGATATGCAAATGGAGCAAGTAATTTATTAACAGCAGATATTAAACCAATGGACACTGCGGGTTTCTGGATTGGAGAAAGTGGTCCTAAAGATACCATCAACCTAACCGCAGTCTCCGCCTTTGGGACTGTCTTTCCACAGAAAGATATCGGTAAACAAAGTGGGTCGGCTACTATGGCTACCATCATTTACGCCGATGCCGCCGCAGACAAAATTTACAATCCAATTGACACCGCCGCAAAGCCATCTCCATCAGCTAACCCATGGCTGGATGTAAATCCAAAGAGCGATGTTCCTTTTGCGGATGGCACGGTTATGACAGGTAATGCAGTTGGAGTTGGAAAAACTGAAACTGGTACAGCCAGTGCAATTTTAACCGAACTAGGCAAGACATCTCATGCTTCAGCTTACTACTGGAATGTGGATGATGACACGAAAAAAGATGTTGCAAAGTTATTAGTTTCCACAAATGATGCTTACCTTACGACCTACAGAGCAGAGGAAAGCGCAACTACAACAGTAAGTGAAAAGGTTGACTTCCCGGTACTTGTTGTTAACAATTCTGCTGAGGTGGATACGCTGCTTTGGAACTTCATTGCAGCCATGACAAATGTCAAGAATGGCGAGACAGCAAAAGAACAGGTAAAGGATATCACAGCAACTACCTATAAATGGAACAGTACCAGTGATACCGATGATACCAACTCAACCTTTATTGCTCAGGACAAAGCCAGCCTTACCGTAAGCTCAAGCAAGAAAATCTCTATCACTCCGAATGCTTATGATAACCAGAGCAGCCAGTTTACCTTACTGGATGTTACATATGAAGATCCAACGGACAGTACGCATGCCTTCCATCTGTATATTCCAGTTTTGGTGAAGAAGGTTTTGTATATCAATTTCAAAACAAGATTTATTGCAGGAACGGATTATTGTGCATCTGATTACCCAATGACAGATACGAGCCCTAATCATTACGCAACTGCAGGTTTCAATGAGCCAGTGACGGCGTATATGGAATACCGTTATGAGAAAGAAACAGACTGGCAGTACATGCTGGATAATGGCGAAAATCTGCTGTGGTATTATGATAAGATTCTGGATCTGGCATCAGGAAGTACGTCCGCAGTGGGTACGACCCTGCTTCCGGCAGGAACGCGTCTGACGTTAGTAGACAGACAGACGATGCAGTACTACACTTATACGACAACAGGAACGGAAGATTTTCATAAATTTAAGCTTACAGATATGACCGCACCAGGTACAGATAGTGCCGGTAAAACTTCGCCATTTGCTCCGGTTTTCATCTGTGATTTACTAGAGTTAAAAGCCGAAGAGGTATCAAACCAGACAGATGGAGCAACTTATTATGTGCAGGAGACAGATCCTTCAAAAGCTACCGTCAGAGTAGGCGCGGATTATTACAGAAAGGCAACGGATGATGATGTCAAAGACAGCAATGTCACGAAATATAAAATCACGGTTCCAAGTGAGAATGGTGTGAAGGAACGAACGGAGAGCTATTACCTGACAATCCAGATTCCTGATACCAAGGATCTTTCCATTGTAAATAATCGATTATATGCAGCGACAATGTCACGTAAAGAGGGTACACTGCCAGCTGTCATTAAATCAGACAAAACTACAGACAGTTCTGCCTATGTAGTATACAATGGAGTTCAGCAGTCGCTTACTATTTCCACCAGCCGTATCCATAATGGATCCGATACGGGTGATACCGCGATGGAAAATGGAGATGGTATCAAAATCAGTCTGACTAGTAAACTTTGGCTAACGGAAGCAGGTAAAAGTCAGTTTAAATCACTTGGACCTTCCGAGGTTTACCATGAGTTTGATGTCAGCCTGAAAAAATATCTGAAAGAGGCAGCCGGAATATCGGATGTAATCGGTACAGAAAATATTACTTATACATATACCGTTGCAAAATCAGATAACAAAACGATCTTTACGGAAGAAGGTAGTCTTTCTGGCATCGCCGGAAAGGACACCCTGACGCTTCAATATGGCAGTGTCGAGCTGAAAAGGGCATTGGAGTTAGCGGAAGCTGAAAACAGTGCCGTAACTGTCACGGCGGTCATCACGCTTACCTATGATGGAGCAGACAAGTTTCCGGTAAAAGATACGGCAGTTACTTTCGATAACAGCGGTACTTCGGTGGTGGGTGTATCACGTATCGCAAATACATTGACGCAGCTGCCAATTACAGAAAATAAGAAAACCGACGAGAATCAAAACCGTTACTACGTTACCAATCCGTCGAAGGCAAAACTGACGTATTCAAGTGTAAATGTAGATCCAAATGTGACTAGTGATACGACACAGCAGCTTGGCGTCAATCCATGGGATACGGTCAATAATCGTTCTGATATGATCTACACAAGAGCAGATTATGACTATTCCAATGTAGATGCAGCTGTTCTGAATAATGCAAATAAGATTCGCTACAAGATGGAACTGTTCCAGAAAAATGAGATAGGCTCATATGATGAAACAAAACCATTGTCAATCAAAGACTATCTTCAGAATACCGTCAAAGAAAATGGCAGTACAGAGGCTTCTCCTGCAGGATCTTCTGAAACTTCTGGAACCGGTACTGTATACCAGTGGGAAGAGAGCTTTAAATCAGATGATGGCAGACATCAGATCGCCCGTTTTCGGTATGCACCATTTACGGGAGAAGCATTTGAACGAAAAAACTATACCTACGCTAATTATAGGGTACGTCTAACGGTAGTATTGCTGGATGATAAAGGAAATGAACTGGATGGCACGAAGGCAACGGATTATATCATCTACACGAATGCACGTATCAGTCAGGAAATTATGCAGCAGCAACAGTAATAGTAACTGCAGTAACAACAGTAAACAAAGCAATTACAGCAGAATTGAGGTGAAATGGGATGCGTTGGAACAAAAAGAAAGAAGATCGGACACCTGAGGATTACCAAAAAAAAGCAAATGAGCAGATACAGAAACTGAAAAATCAGTGGAAGACCTTTTTCCGAACAGGTCCCATTGTAATAGCAGCTGTTATTGTGATGATTGCTCTTAGTATTGCGTGGTTCGTCAGCAATACGATGGTAGATGCGACAGGAGTTCAGATCAGTGCCGCAGGCAGTGAGTTTGACCTCGCTGCCGCCAAAGCAGATACCATAGCTCCTGCAGTCAGCAGTGCCGGTGCATATGCCAGTCTGCTGACAGTACCTGAGGGAAGCGAAGTGACCAAACAAGATAAGAAATTGTTGTCTACTGGGGGAAGCAATACGTCTATCAGCTGGGCAATCACAAATGACAGCAACATGCAAAATAAAACAGATCAGGGAATCGAGCCGGGATCTAGCGGAAGTATGACTTTCTATATTATTTCCCATAAGGATGGTCCGCTGAGTGTAAAATTGAATCTGACACTGACTGGATATCAGGTGGAGGGATGGGATCCATCGGCAGCGACAAAAAAAGGAGCAGACGATGCGTCGACTGTGACAGTTCAGTCATTAAAGGAAGCCGATTCAACTGCCCAACAGCTATTAGAAGGTCATGTGCTGCTATTTGCCGGATGCGATAAGCCAGACTCAAATTTCACGGTTTCCTACAGTTCATACAAGGCGTGGATTTCAGAGGACGCAGAGCCTTGGACTATGACGCTGACAAATACATGTCTCAAGGACAGCACCACAGGAAATGATACAGAAAACGCCGGAGGCAATGCAGTAAAAACTGCTTCAAACAGCGCCCCTTTCCTTACGAGAAATGAGGACGGAAGCCTGACATGGCAGATTGATCAGGCGATCAAGGAGGCCGCTTATCCGGTGACGATTTACTGGATCTGGCCGGAAGTACTCGAATCCTATATCAGAACACCACAAGGCTATACCAAAAAATATCCGCTGCTGTTTCCGACAGAATCGGCAGATTCAGCAAAATCGACCGTTCAGACAGCGTCTGGTTCTGCAGATGCCAGTTTGAGTGCACTTCCGAAAGCGCTTTTTACAAAGATGTGCAGTGTTAATGGAACAGCTGATTCAGGCAGTGGCTCAAACCGGTATTTTCTCTGGACAGATCAGACTACGTTTCAGAGTACCGTTACAGTGGACAGACTTTCTTTGATGCGGTCTAATTTTAATCCGGCTGTCTATGGAACGATTGCTTCTTATTATAATATGGCAGACCAGTATCTGGGAAGAAATGTCCAGTATGCCAAATTGACAGTGGATGCACAGTAACAAAAAGGTGGTGATGATATGGAACAGCAGAATCGAACACAGAAAGACACAACCAAATGGTCCGGACGAAAAAAGCGCGCCATAGCAGCTGTGGCAGCAGCCGCGCTTGCGCTGGTGGTACTGCCGGTGTTTGCATGGCTGTACATGCAAAGAAGCATGGAGACAATAACAAAGGTAAATATGCCATATGCGCTGCTCATCGGAGCCGGAGATGCCAAACCGATCCAGCAGCTGCAGCTCAGCAATATTGATGTTTCAGCGTCAAAATCTAAGGATGTGGTGTTCTGTGTATACAGTGAAAAGCCATCCAAAAGCTATGATCTGCAGCTGGCGCATACCACAAATATCGGGTTTACTTATGAAATCTATACAGCCACACGGGCAGACTCAAATGCATCCACAGACGTGGTTGAGTGTCTGGGCAAAAAGTATAAGAAGGGTGCTCCACTTCCCGGCAGCTATCTAAATATAGATGAAAATAACCGTTATGCCACAGATGCATATCATAAGGAAACGTATGGCAACTATACAAAGAGTTATGTTCAACAATCTGCGGAGCCGTTGTACTGGAAGACATCGAGTCCGGTAAAGCTTCCAGATAATGTGGATGATACCGGCTATTATGTGAATTATTACATTTTACATATCACATGGGGAGATGACGTCCAGAACAACAAGGAGACTGATATGATCTACCTTATGGCAGGCTAATCATTCTTGACAAAGAGTAAAAAAAGTGTTAGTTTGGCTACAGGAATTGGGTAAGGAGATGATTGCGTGTGAAGAGAAAAACAATTATTCAATTGACTGCTGCGTTGGCAGCTGTTGGTTTGGTAATGATAGGCGTAGATAGAAATACATCAAAAGTGGCTTTTGCAGCATTTGAAGGTGTAGAGGGATCTTCGGAATTTATAGATACAGCAGAATATGCAGAAGAGCAGGCTGCTGCACCAGTTGTTTTGGAAACGGAGAATGTCATTTCATCAGAAGAAATGGAGGCACCACTTGAAGAAAAAACGACTGTGCCAGGCACAGAAAATATTCCAGAAGAAAGTACAGAGCAAACAGAGACTGCACAGATAACTGAGACAGTGATGCCAGAGACAGTTGAAACGTCTGCTGAAACTATACCAGAGACATTTAGTGAGGCTGAATCATCTAGTGCAAGAGAAGAAGAAACTGAGCCTTCTTCAACTGAATCAGCTTTGGAATCTGCTGAACAGACAACAGAATCACAGAGCGAGACAGAGGAAGAAAGACAGATGCTTACTATGGTCAAGCTTAATATTGATCAGGATTTAGAGACAGTTCCTGTCGCATTTTTGCCATATCTTGATGAACTGAATGTGGATGGATATTCACTGACGCTTGTGTATTCAGATAATACAGAAAAAATGCTTGATAAAGCAGATACACGTTATACATGGTCGATAGAGCATGAAGATGAAACGAAAGAAGAGGGTATTATTACAAGAACATATCGTGTCAGAGTGACAGAACTTTCTACTGGAAACACGTACGAGGCCACTCAGAGTGTTGATTTTGGAAAAGAAGAACCTGTCAGCATTAAAACAGAAGAAATGACGACTGTGATAGTAGAGGGAAATAAGTGGGTTATGGTGCAGTCAACACCAAGTATTACTGGCATTTATTCCATGAACAGCAGTAAATTGATTGACTGTATGTACTATGCCTCTGATAATGAATATGTTGTTTGTGCAGGCGATACATTCAAGCTTGAAGAAGGTGTTACGTATCAGTTTTTGATTAAATTGAAGTAACCAGGGGGACAGGTCCGTTGGCCTTTTATCGGGGGCCGCTAGCTCAATTCGTGTCCCCAGTGGCACACACTCACAAACGTAAAAACCGCGCAGAGGGAATGGAAAACCAAACAAATTTCTCTGTGCAGCAGCCCGTGAGGGTGTTTTTGAAAATATAACATACGGTCAAAAATGGGAGGTAATGAAATATGAAGATTGTAATTATTGGTGCGGGAGCTATGGGATGCCTCTATGGTGCTTATTTAAGCCGACACAATGAGGTCATTATGCTTGATAGCTACCAGCCACAGGTAGACGCAATTAATAAGAATGGAATTACAGTGTCAGAAGAGGATGGAACAGAGCAGCATTTCTCATCAGTTCGTGCCTGCTTATCTGGTGAGTACAAGGAAGATGCAGATCTTGTAATTGTATTTGTCAAGTCTACGTATACGGAAGATGCGCTGAAAACAAATCGCAAGTTGTTTGGGGAACATACGCTTGTAATGACACTGCAAAATGGAGCAGGAAATGATCGCAAGATTGAACAGTATGTTGTGAAGAAAAATATTATTATTGGAACAAGCAAACATAATTCTGTTAACAATGGAAACGGTCATGTGCGTCACAGCGGAACAGGTGCAACAACTATAGGCAGCAATCTAAAAGAAAACAGCAATCTGCAGATTATTTCAAATCTGCTTGAGGAAAGTGGATTTGCAGTAGAAATTTCTGATGATATTCAGCGTATCATATGGAGCAAGCTTTTTGTAAACCTGTCTATCAATACTTTCACTGCAATCACACGTTCTCCGATTCGTTCCATGATCGATAACCATTACGCGTGGGATTTTGCTGAAAAAATGATCTGTGAGGCAGTTGATGTTGCAGAAGCAGATGGTACACATTTTTCTTATATGGAAGTGTTAAATATGGTGCATCATGTATGCGAGGATGCAGGAAAAGGATACTCGTCCATGTCACAGGATGTCATGAACTGCAGGAAAACAGAGATTGATGCAATTAACGGTGCAATTGTAGAGCAGGCAAAGCTCTATAATGTAGCAGCACCATATAATAGGCTAATTGTAGATCTGATTCACGCAATTGAAGAATCGTATAAATATCAAAAATAAAACAACAGAGGACAGGGAAAACATATCCCTGTCCTTTGTGATTATGAATGACCAGGGGACGGTTCTTTTGGCCTACAATGTCTTATTTTAATGACATTGTTTTGGCTCATTGATTGTCCACAGTAGTTTACTCCTAAATCAATGAAACAAATTAAGCAATAGATGAGATTAGCTTTATTCGGTAGAGCAGGAACATTGCAAGTACAGCACTTAGCACATCGGCAATTGCCTGAGCCATCAAAATTCCATTGTATCCAAAGAGTGCTGAAAAAATCAGAAGCACGACAAGAAAGACAACTCCCTGTCTGCTGATTGACAGTAAAAATGACGGGATGATTTTTCCGGTTGCCTGAAAAAGTACCGTACATATTAGGATAATTCCGACGAATACAGAGCTGATTGCCTGCCAGCGTAGCATTTGAGAGCCAAGTGTAATCAGCTCAGAATCCTGTACGAAAATGTTCATGAAAAATGCTGATTTTACGCACAAGACAATTGTTAAAATAAGGGCGATCGCAGTTAAAAAGCTCATGCAAAATCGAATCAGTTTCTTCAATTCACCATGCAGCTTTGCACCGTACAGATAGCCAAAAAGTGGAACGGCACCGAAGGCAAATCCAGTCATGACAAGCTGGACGATCATATTGATTTTTAGAACAATTCCCATTGCTGCGATTCGATCACTGCCGTAGGAGAGAAGAAATTGATTTAACACAATGACGGTGAGGCTTTGCATCAAATTGGTCAGCGCTGCTGTAATGCCAACACCAAGGATTTGCTTTAATTCCTCAGAACTTACTTTGCAATAGCCAAAAGAGGTAGACAGACAGTGGCTCTTTTTGTGGAGCAGTCCAAGAAAATACAGATCACTGCACAAATAGCCGATTACAGTTGCAATTGCGGCACCAAGGGAACCCATATGGAAAACGGAAATCAAAATCGGGTCTAAAATAATGTTAATGACAGTGCCGAGTGCGCTTCCAATCATAGATTGAGAGGCTAGCCCCTCACAGCGAACCAAATTGGAATGAATGAAGCTAAGAACAACAATCGGTGCGCAGATGGCAAGCACACTGTAATAGTTTCTTGCATGGGAGAATGTGTCACTATCTGTACCCAAGAGAGTGAGTAGAGGGGAGCAAAATGCCATCATTAAAATTGCAAGAACGACACCGGTTGCAATCGCAATATAAAAGCAAAAGGAGCTGACTCGCTTGGTTCCCTCAAGATCATTTTGACCAAGAAGACGTGAGATTAGGGAGCTTCCACCCTGACCATATATATTGCCAAATGCCATCAGTGTGGTAAAAACAGGAGAACAGACAGAGACACCGGCAATTAGTGCGGTGTCTTTTGTCTGTGCAATAAAGAAGGTGTCGGCAAGATTGTAAATGAGTGTCACAACCAAACCGAGAACGACAGGAAGCGCCATTTTAAAGTAGGTTCGGTAAAGATGTTTCGTATCAAAAATCGTATCCATAAAAATATCCTTTCTAAAAAATAATTCAAAAATTCCGCAAATTAGTATAACAAATTTGCTTGCATTTGTTTGTGACATATGGCACAATAAAGAAAAATAAGGGGGAAAATATGCAAGAAATTCATGATGAAAAACGAATAGAGTATATTTTAAGGCAGGAAAGTAAGTACTTTCAAAAAAGACCGCAATCAGTCCGCTTGCTACAATATGAAAAAGGAGAATTGTTGACGCAGCCTATTATGCCGTTACGGCAGTTTCTCTTGATTGTAAGTGGGACGGTTCAGATTTTCGGGATGGATGAAACGAGTAGAACCTATAGCATCACACTGTCAAAAGAGGGAACCTTGCTTGGCGATGTGGAATTTTGTAAGGATGAATTTAGCCCGTTTTTTACGGAAGCGACGGAAACGGTGCTTTGCCTTGCGATTCCTTTTGACAGCAATCGAACGATGTTAGAGAGAGATCACGTATTTTTAAAATTTGTTATGGCACAGATGGCAGATAAATTGTCGATGATGGCAAAAATAGAGTTGGCTGTTCAGACGTTAGAGGAAAAGGTCTTGTTATATTTGAATGAGATTTGGCCGAGCCATCAGATTACTAGCTTGACATACTCCCACGGTTAAAACCGTGGGATTCCTTAGATTCTTGTAGCGTCATCCAGCCCTATAGGCTGAAATATAGCCACAGTATTCAGGATTTATGCTGATGGGATTTCATACGTCGTGTACTACTTTCTCAGCAAAA
>ERZ840517.1608-NODE-1608-length-23432-cov-5.674809_pt1 | contig 23432 bp, 24 predicted proteins | sample MGYA00519876_ERZ840517 | MGnify/ENA primary metagenome ERZ840517 (study PRJEB31850, sample SAMEA3708882) | human gut metagenome | biome: human gut; feature: human-associated habitat; material: faeces | place: China | collected 2014 ... | reverse complement strand
ATTATTTGCTCCAATGATGTAAACGATATAATAAAATTAGATAAATAGAAAATTATAATTTGTTGAGAAAGCCGTTAAAATGATTTGCTTTTTTCATGATATAATATATGGTGTAAACAAAGCAAAAAATAGTAATTTGTAGAGGAGGAATATGTATGCAATTAATAATATATCCGTTTATTGTTTGTGTGGGAATTTTTTTGATACAACTTTTTTTCATAATAAGAAAAAACAAAATAGTATATAATGATATTCAAAAAAAAGATAAAAAACATTGGAAATTAGTTATAAAAATATTAGTAGCATTGATAATATCAATAATTGTAGGAGTTTTATCCTTTTACATATTAGGCATATATGTTTTAATAGGCTTAAATGCAGGACGCTAAAAGATTTATACAAATTACAATTTGAAAGTGAGATGATATTTTTGAATAAAGATATATTATTGTCTAATATAGATAAAATTCATACTACTGAAATGGGGATTGATAGAATTAAGAAGAATCTAAAATTGAATACTGATGATGTAGTTGAATTTTGTAAAAATAAAATTTTAGATAAGAATTGTAATATTTATAAGCAGGGTAAAAATTGGTATTGTGAAATTGAAAATATTAAAATAACTATTAACTCTTATAGTTATACAATTATTACGGCACATTTAATTAAATAAATTAAAATTTTTAGAGAGATTCAAAATGAACTCTCTAATTTTTTTTAAATACTATTGATTATAATATGATTTTATTATATAAATAATACGAAATCGTATTATAAAGTTGTTGCTATGAAAAAGAATAAAATTTTTGGAGAATAGTAGATGAACGAATTATTTGTAACTAAAATTAGGTTAAACAAAGAGAATATAAATAATGATATTTATCCATTTAATATAAAATGTTTAAAAAACTTTGAAGAACTAAATATTGATAGTCCTGTAACATTATTATATGGTGAAAATGGAGTTGGAAAATCGACATTAATTGAAGCAATTGCAATATCTTTAGGATTAAATCCAGAAGGTGGAAGTAATAATATGCAATTTTCAAATTATGATGATTATTCAGATTTATACAAACATATGATTATAAGTAAATTTGGAATACCTGAAACAAAATTCTTTTTAAGAGCAGAATCTTTTTATAATGTTGCAAGTTATATTAGTGATAATAAATCACCAAAAGGAAAGCTAAGTCTACAATATGGAGGAGATTTGCATGAATGTTCTCATGGTGAGTCTTTTCTAAAAGTTATAGAAAATAGGTTTTGGAATAATGGGTTGTATATTTTAGATGAACCCGAAGCTGCACTTTCACCACAAAGACAGATGACTTTATTGTGCTATATAAATGATTTGGCTAAAAATGGATCTCAATTTATTATTGCAACACATTCTCCAATTTTATTATCATATAAACATGGCAAAATAATTGATATGAATAATACTATGAAAGAGGTAAAATACGAAGATACAGAAGTATATAGGGTATATAAAAGCTTTTTAAATAATCCATATGGAATGCAAAAAATATTATTTGAGGAATAAAAATAATAAAAAGGCAGATAATCGATTGAAATTATCTGTCTTTTATAATATAATGAAAATACAAAAAATCGATAAAAGGAGAAAAAGATGGAAATTTTTGATGTACTTAACGAATATGGAGAATTTACAGGAAAAACAGCAACCAGAGAAGAATGTCATAAAAATGGCTATTGGCATAGAGCTGTATATGCTTTTATTATTGATGACAAAGGAAATGTATTACTGCAAAAAAGAAGTGAAAATAAAAAATTATGGCCTAATATGTGGGATGTAACAGTAGGCGGACATGTTGACAGAGGAGAATTTGGAAGACAAGCTTTAATAAGAGAGACTAAAGAAGAGTTAGGAATTCAAATATCAGATGATGACATTAAATATTTAGTTGGTTCAACATCAATAAACCAACAAGGAGATATTATAAATAAACATTATAATGAATGTTATTTGATTACAAAGAATATTGATATTTCAGAAATAAAAATTCAAAAAGAAGAATTATCAGAAGTTAAATATTTTTCTAAAGAGGAATTAATAAAAAGAATTGATAACAATTATGAAGGATTAACTGATAAATCAGGCCCTTGGAACTTTTTAAAGGTAATTCTAGAAAAATACAATATATAATTAAAAGATATTTCAAAAGAAAAAGGGGATAAAATGAAAAAAATAGCTTTAATAATAAACATATTAATAATAATATGCATTAGTATAGTATCATATGCAGGAGAAGAAAGCGAAGCAATAGAAATAAACACAAACAAACACCAAATAAAAAAAGGTGAAGAAATAGAAATAAGCATAAAAATACCAAGTACAGAAGAACCACTATACACATATACTGGAGAACTAGAATATGACAAAGAAATATTTGAAAATGTAACAAATGAAAACTTCAACACAGAAAATTCATGGGAAAACTTAGAATATAACGAACAAAATGGAAAATTTATATTAACAAAAAATGAAAGTAATGGTAACGAAGAAATTTTAAAAATCAAACTATTATGCAAAAGTGAGGAAGAAAACACTGACACAAAAATAGATATAAAAAACTTAAAAACAGTTAATGAAGAACAAAATATAGAAATAACAACATTAAGTTCTAAACAAATTGATATAAAAATTAAAAATGTTAAAGAACAAAACAATGATACAGATAAAAACGATGAAGACTCAAATAAAAAAGAGGGAAAAGACAATATTTTAAATGGAATATGGCCATTTACAGGAAAACAATCATCACAAATATTAATATTATTTATAACAATAGCAGTAATAATATCAATATGTATACTAATAAGATACAAAAAAATAAACAAAACATTTTTAGTATTGCTATTAGCATTCGCGATGACAAACAATATATATTCAAATGTAATCCAAGCAGCATCAAACAACACTAAAAAAGGAGACATTAATTCAGACGAAAAAATAGACAAAAATGACATACAAATATTAGAAAAACACTTGATAGAATTAGAAGAAATATCAAAAGACAAACAAGAAAACGCTGATATCTACGAAGATAACAATATCAACTTAGTAGATTTACACTATTTAATAAAAAATATAAACAACAAAACAGATGACAACAATACTCCACAATATAACTTTGAACAAATAACACCAGTAGATAGCAAAGTAACATATGAACCAGTGGTAATGGCAAATCAAAAAATGAAAAAATATGGAATAGCAGGAGCAGGAAGCCAATGGCCTGTATCATTAGAAACATCAAATGATGGAAGTTTAATGTTATATGGAGTAGATGTAGCAGGTCTATATAAATCAACAGACCATGGAAAAAACTGGACAAGAGCAAATTCAGGACTAACATCACCAGGAGCAGGAATGTTTGCAATAGACCCACATAATAGTAACCATGTTGCGACATTAGGATTAAGTCAGTATTCAAATGTTGGTGGAATACACATAAGTTATGACCAAGCAGAAACTTGGAACAAGACCTTTAAAATAGGAATTAGAGCATATAGATATTTATGGGATGGGCTAGAGTTTGACCCAACAAGTTATGATGCAAGTAAAAATTATTCAACAGATTTATATTTTTCAACACCATATAAAAGAGATACTCAAATAAGAACAAATCCTTCAGATTATAGATTATTAACAACATTAAAAGAAAATGAAGTTGGATTATACAAATCTGATGACTGTGGAGAAAACTTTTCTTTAATAATAAATGATCCAAAAGTAGCAGATGGAATTATAAGATTTACAGATGACGGAAAATTATATATCGGAAATCAATATGGATTGTTTTTGATAAATACACAAACAAATAAAATAGAAAAAGAATATACAGAATTTAGTAATAACCCCAATGCCTCTGTTGAAGCATCAACAAAAGGAGTAACAGGACTAGATGTTGTAGGAAATGTAATTTATGTTCAAACTTGGGACGGAATTTATACACTTGAAAATGATGTGATTACAAAAATAACAAATGAAAACTATGATACAAGATGGCCACAAATGTTAACCGTATCAAAATCAAATCCTAACCATATGGTATATGAATTTAGAGGAAGTGTAACAAACTACTTTACAACATTAGTAAATGTTACATTTGACGGCGGAAAAACATGGCAAATTTCAAAAGCAAATCTTGATACAACATTTTATTATAATGTAAATTTTGCATCAAGAGAAAAGGCATTTATCATAGACCCAAGTGATGACACAAATGTTATTACATTAGGAGGAGATAACGCCTTCAGAAGTAGTGACGGCGGACTTAATTTTGTACAAGCAAGCGGAATATCAAATATGATGCAAGGTGGAAAATTCCAATTTAATTATTACAATCCAGATTTAATGTTATTATCAGCACAAGACTATACAGGCGTAATATCAACAGATGGAGGAAAAACATTTACAAATTTAGTTATGAATAAAGGTAATTTCTATGGAGGATTCGCAGCAGATGAAAATACAATATATGGATTTGCAAATTCATCATGGGGTGGAGGTACATTAACATATACACATGATGGAGGAAAAACTTGGACAGACACAGGACTAAAAGCCAAATATGAAGAGTCATCAACTTACTACTCATCATTACAATCTATAACAGATTCAAATGTATTATTTGCACAAGAATATTATTCAAAAGATAAAGGTTATACATGGCAAGAGATGAACGGATGTGTAGCTGTATATACATATAATTATACTGGCAAAAAAGAATTATATGGAGCAAATAAAGATGGACAGGTAGTGGTTTCATATGATAATGGAGATACTTGGGAAGTTGTTACAAAAAATAAATTTAGTAGTAGTTCAACATCGGAAAAAATATATGATTTAGCATATGACCATGTTAATAATTATATGTATATATTAGATAGAGAGACTTACAGTTGGGGAGGAATAGAAAGAATCTACAAATATGACATAAACAATGACAAATGTACTAGAATTGACGTACCTAGAGATACTGAAAGAGGATTTATGAGAATAAGGACAATAGCAGTTGACCCTAAGTCTACATCAGTAATATATGTTGGTGGCGCTGGAGACTATTTCTCAGCATCAACAGGTTTACTTAGAAGTGTTGACGGTGGAGATACTTGGAGAGTTTTAACAACGGCAAACAATCCTAATTATGAAGAATGGGCAACTAATAAAGGTGGCTATGAGGTTTCTTGCATAGGTATTGACCCTAGAACAGGAAAAGTATGGTTGGCTTCTGGTTGCAATGGATATTCAACAATAAATCCAACATATCAAGAATAAATTTTAATAAAAAAATAATGGAGTTAAAGTTTTCATTGCTTTTGGATGTAAATGTGATTATTTATAAAAATCTTTATGAAAGATTGAAACAAATAAAAAGTTGTGATATTATATGTTAAATTAATATAAAAATCCTGTTCTAAATAAAGATAGTTTAATATAGATGTAACCAAAAACAATATTTTATTAGATGGCCAAATGGCAAGGAGGATAAAAATATGGATTTAATTGAAATTTCTATTGCAATCATAATAGCACTTTTTATGGGAGGAATGTTAATAGACACATTTATATTCTATGATATAAGATATAAAAGAAAAGCTGAAAAAGAGTTGGAAAAGAAAAAGGAAGAAATGGCTAAAAGACCGAAACCAACATATGTGTTAAATTCATTGTTTCCAGATAAAGAAACAGCTGATAAGGTATTAGAAATTCTAAAAAAAGAAAAATAATTTTATTCAAAACGAGGTCGCTTTTTGCGGCCTCCAATTCCAAATTGAAATAAGATAAATTTGTAAAAATTATATTATAAAAAGCAGATAATTGATTGAAATTATCTGCCTTTTATAATATAATTGCAATATAAATTTAAGAAGATATCAATTTGAAAGGAAAAATAACTACAGAAATGATAAAAAGAGGAACAATAAAAAACAGTTTTTTAAACAGAACATTAAAAGGAACAAAATTTTATATAATATTAACACTAATATTAAGTGCAATATCTTCAAGACTTTTAGTATATATACCAATGTTTATACAATATGCACTTGATGGAATTATAATGGAAAACGAAAAGGTAATTCCAGTTTTAATAAGAAATCTATTTTATTCGGACAGTAAAATATCAAAAATTATAATACTAACTTTAGTACTAATATTAGTAAATATATTAGTATTTATAGTAAATTATGTAAAAAGTAAAATTAACACAAAATTTAACCTAAAAATAAATAGAAATGTCAAAGAAATAATATTAAAACACATACCAAAAATACAATATATAAAATTTAGCAGTATAGACAAATCAAATGTAATACAAAGAATAAACAATGATGCAGCAACATATTCGGAGTTTTTTAATTCACAAATAAACTTATTTTTTGATACAATTTTTATTGTTATATTTGCAGTTGCACAAACTTTAAAATCAAATAGTACGATAGGAATATTTATAGGCATAATATGCTTTCTTATATTACTTTTATCAATATGGTATTTCAAAGTTTCAAAACCATTAGTGGAAGATATAGTTGAAATGAATAAAGAAGTAATAAATAAAACAACTATTGGAATTGAAGAATCAAAGATGCTAAAAATTTTCAATAGAAAAGATAAAGAAATAGAAGATTTTTCAAAAATGAATAAGGAATATAAAAGAAAAGAAATAAAATTAGCTAAAATAAAGGTAATATATGGAATAGGAACACATACTTTAGGAAATTTTAAAGAACCATTCATATTGTTATGGGGAGGAATCTTAGTTGTAAGAGGAGAAATGACACTTGCAACAATATCAATACTATTAACATATAGTACAAAAATCTTAGAATATGTATATCAATCAGTAGACAAATTAAAGGCAATAAATGAATTCATAGTAGCCTATAAAAAATTAGAAGAATTAATGAAACTTGATGAAGACAATGAAAAAAATCCAGATGTAGAACTTGATGGAAATATAACTTTTGAAAATGTTACAATAAAATTAAATGATAATACAATATTGGAAAATTTGAATTTTACAATAAATAAGAATGAAAATGTAGCAATTATAGGGGACAATGGTTCAGGTAAAACTGTTATATCAAAAACATTGTTAGGATTTTATGATTATACAGGAAATATTTATATAGGTAAACACAACATAAAATATGTTAGTAAAAAGAGTTTAAGAGATTATATTGGAATAGTCCTTCAAGATGCATATTTATTTACAGATACAATAAAAAATAATATTAATATCACAAATAGAAATATTGAGGACCAAAAAATACAAGAGGTATTAAGTTTAGCAGAAATATATGAAGATGTAAAAGGATTTGATGATACAATTAATTATATGATTGGTAAAGGTGGTAATAATATCTCTGGAGGCCAAAAACAAAGAATAGCAATAGCAAGAAGTTTGATGAAAGAAAACAAAATTATAATTTTTGATGATTCATTATCAAAGCTTGATACAAAAACAAAAATCAACATATTAAATAATATTATAGAAATGAAAAAAGGAACAATTATTATATCACACGATTCAGAAGTAGTTAAAAGATGTAATAAAGTCTTATTTATAAACAATAAAACTATTGAAGTAAGTAATCACCAAGAATTAATGGATAACAATAAGTTGTATAGAGAAATTATAGAAATAAGTAACAACAAAATATTAGAAGATGAGGAATTATAAATAATGTTAAAAGAAATTTTTAAGAATTATAAAAAACAAGCAATAAAATTAGCAATACGGGTGGTTTATAACAAGCATTATGGTTGTAGCATTTATAGCATATATGATAGTAATGGTCGAATATGCAATACCGAGTAAAAATATAAAATTAATTTTAATATTGGGCATAAGTTATTTTGCAGTTAATATTTTAAGAGCAATTGCAACATTTTTTGAAGATTTCAATGATACAGGATTTGAAAAAGAACTACAAGCAGATTATCGCGAAAAAATCTTTAAAAAATTGCAAAATACAAAACAAAGTGAACTGGATAAAATACAGGTAGGAGAAATATTAGAAAATATTATAAATGATACTAAGGAATTTTCTATGTGGTATGGAACTGGAATATGCAGGTCATATTTTGCAGGAATAGTAAGATTAGTAGGAACATTATTGGTTTTAGCTTATTTAAACATTCCTATCGTTACAATAACCTTTTTAATATATACAATAGGATTTTTTGTAACACATATATTCAATAAAAAATCAATCCAGTATACGAAGTTAAAAAGAGAAGCGAATGCAAAAATATTAAATTGGTCCAATGAACAAGTACAAGGGTATTCTACAATAAAAGCATTAGAAATTGAAGAAGAAAGATTAAGTGAGTTAAAAAATCTAATTTCACAATATAATAAAGTTACAAATAAACTAGAAAAAAACATTAGAATATATAGCTGTTTATATGATTTTATAGTATCTTTTGTAGGTGTAATAAACATACTAATAGGCTCAATTAGTGTAGAACAAGGAATTATAACTTATGGAACTATGATAATACTTGCAAGATATATAACATCACCAGAAACATATGCTAGATGGGTGATAGAAGGATTTCAATATAGAAATGTTGGAAAAATATCATATGAAAAAATTCAAAGTATTTTACAAAAAGAAGAAGAAAATATTGATGTTGGAATCAGCCTTGATAATGTGAAAAAAATTGAATTTAATGATGTTTGTTTTTCATATGATAACGAAAAAAATGTATTAAATCATATATCATATGAAATTGAAAAAGATAAAAGTGTAGCATTAATTGGAAGAACAGGTAGTGGAAAAACAAGTTTAGTAAACTTATTATGCAGGTTTTATGATTTAGATGAAGGAACTATAAAAATAAATGGAAGAGATTATAGAGAATATAGTATAAGAAGTTTAAGAAATAAAATAGGATATATAATGCAAAAAGTTGTGATATTTGATGGCACAATTTTAGAAAATATAAACTATGCAAACAAAGATATTTCAAAAGGTGAAATAATTGAAATTTGTAAGAAATTAAATTTGCATGAAAAAATAATGAGCCTTAAAGATGGATACGAAACAAAAATTTCAAGTGATACAGATGTCTTCTCAACAGGTGAAAAACAATTGCTTAACTTTACAAGAGTTATGGTAGAAAATCCAGAAATTATTATATTAGACGAAGTAACAGCATCACTTTCATATAAATCAGAAATGATGGTGAGAAAAGCAATTGAGGAAATAACAAAAGGTAAAATAAGTTTTATCATAGCACATAGATTATCAACTATAAAAAATTGTGATAAAATATTGCTTATGAAAGATGGAAAAATAATAGAAGAGGGAAATCACGATGAACTTATTGAAAAACGAGGAGAATATTATGATTTGGTTTCTATAATGTAGGTTGGATATTATATGATATACTATTAATAGTAGGAGCAGATTTATTAGTAGACGGTGCAAGTGGAATAGCAAAAAAATTCCACATACCAGAAATAATAATAGGACTTACAATAGTATCAATAGGAACAAGTCTTCCAGAACTTGTAACAAGTGTGACTGCTGCGATAAAAGGAAACAGTGATATTGCAATAGAAAATATAATTGGTTCAAACATATTTAAGCAGCATATTTAGGAATATTATTTTTCACATAAAAATATTAGGACCTAATAATGTTACAAAATATACAAAATCTATGTTATAAAAATATATAAACAAAGGAGAAAATATGATTAAAAATATACAAAAAATTATATATGAAAAAAATAATGCACTGTCCATTAAAGAATGGATTGAACTAGATGTTGAAAAAAGCAAATTAGAATATAAAAAAAATAATAAAAAAATTAAAATAGATAATATATCAAATGAATTAATAATTAAATATTTAGATCAACTACTCAGAACAATTGATGGATGGAAAAGAGAATATATAAATCAAAATTGTTTAGATGGAATGATATGGAAATTAACAGTAATATACAGAAACGGAGAAAAAATAGAATATATTGGAAAGAATGAATTTCCATATAATTTTGAACACTTAGAAAAAATAGAATACCAATTGATAAATAAAATAATGGAGAAAAAATAATATGAATATATTAAATATTGATATAACGCAAAATATTCCGGATATAATAAAAACATATACAGAAATTTTCGGAGATGAATATAAAGAAGTAATAGAAAAAAGAATAAATGAAACAGAATTCATTATGTATAATAATGTTGAAGGAGTTGAAGCCTATTACAATTTTTTAAAACAATGCAAAGAAAAAGAATTAACATTTAAATTTTTAGAACAAATAGGAGAAGATGTCAATTTATATATACCAGAAAGTTATGTCAAAGACTTAGATGAACATATAAAAAAATTAATGTTACAATATACAGGCTTAGAATGTTGGGAACCGAAACAAAATATATGGCTTGAAGAAGGCATTTTTTCATGGGTTGACATTGAAAAAAATACTGATGAAATAAATGTAATAATTCAAACATTATATCCAGAAAAAAGTAAAAGGGAAGACATGATTAAATTTATAAACTTTTTAAGGAAAAATAGTAAAGAAACTATAACAGAAGAAGACCTTGATATTTTTTGCAAAACAGATGAATATAAAAAATATGAAGAAAGGGTAAGGACAATATTATCAATATATGACCAAATTGAAGAAGAATACAATGAATATTTGCAAAAATTAAGTCCATATAAAGAATACATTGACAATGAAAAAGAAAAAAATTATAGACTTAATGAAGAATGCTTAAAGCAATTATATGAAGAATTACAAGAAAATTTGCCAGCAGACATAAAAAATTTTTTAGATAAAAAATATTTGAGTGATGAAGAAAGAGAGACAAGTTTTTTAGAAAATGGATATGAATTTTCCCAAAAATTATATGTAGAATATTTTTCAAAAAATGATGAGAAGAAATTAAAAGATGACAATATTAGTAAAAATGAAAAGGAAAAAATATATTATTATAGAAACGAGTATTTTCGTCAGATGTATATGTATAATATAGATATTCCTGAATTTGAAACAGAAGAAGAAACATATAAGAACATTATAAAAAGAGATGATATAAAAAAATTAATTGTTCCAAATGAAGTAGCAGACTTAATTAGTAAGACGAAAAAAGAAATATATGAAAAATCTCAAATAGAAAATATAAGTAATGAGGATTTAGTAAACTTATTCTGCAACAAGGAATTTTTAAATATAAAATCAGTAAAAAAGATTTGCTATATGGCAACAGTTGGGGATACAAATGGAACTATATTTTTTACAATAAGGAATTATGAACAAGGAAAAGAAGATTATGTTTTATTACATGAGATATGCCATGCAATAGAAGTGAATCCAGAGCAAAATGGGTCAGGATTTGATTCATATATCGACCAAGCAAATTCATATAATATTAATTACAGAAAATATGAAAGACTTAATGAAACAATTACAGATATTTTTGCTATAGAGGCCAGAAAAAACAATATAAAAAAAGGAATATATATAATTGAACCAAAAGAATATATAAATGAAGATGTACAAAATAATAATACAAGTAGTATTCTTAAAAATATGTTATCAGAATTTATGAAAAAATATAGAAAAGATATTATAAAAGCAAGAATAACTGGAAATATGGAAAACTTTTATAATGTTATTGGAAAAAATAATTTTGAGGAATTAAATGATATTATTAACTATACAGATTTTTTAATACAGGAAAAAGGATTAAATTATTATTTAAGAAATAATGACTCTCAAAACGAAACTGTTATTGAATATAATAATCAATTAAAAAGATTAGAACAAGTATATAAAAATATGGATAAAGTTAATTCATTAAAAGATACAGATAGCCTCTTGTTGCAAAACGCAATTCAAGCCACGCGTAAAAGAGTAAGAATGGGACAAATAAGTAAGACGTTTTCAGATATAAAAAATAGATTAAATAGAAAAAATGAAAAAAATATAGAAAAGTAACATTCGAAAGGAAAAATGTAATGGATAATGATACAAAAGAAGCATATGGTGAAATATGTGAATTTTTAGATTTATTAGGTGATAACTATAAAAATGAAATTCCAAAAGAAGTGTTAAAACTGTTTAAAGAAAACACAAAAAAAGATTATATACCACACATAAATCCTAATACACCAATAGAAGAACAAAAATTAAAGGATAGAACACTTACTCTAATATCAATATTGTATTTAAAATATTGGTGTAAAGATGAAAATGAAAAAGATAATTTAAAAAAAGTATATATAAATAATGAAATAATATATCAGAATGGATTAAAAGAAAAATATAATATTGACATATTAAAAAATAAAAAAGTTAATAAAAACACTGATAATTTAGAATTAATAGAGTACAAAAAAACATCAATTTTAAAAAAAATTATAATAATAGTAAAAAAATTTTTAAGGATATAAAAATAAATTGGAAATTTGAGAAAGGAAAAATTAAAATGAAATTAAATATAGTAATGGTAGAACCAGAAATACCACAAAATACTGGAAATATAGCAAGAACATGTGCAATAACAGGAGCCAAATTACACCTAGTACACCCACTAGGATTCAAAATAGACGAAAAATCAGTAAAAAGAGCAGGACTAGATTACTGGGACAAGTTAGATATAGAAGAACACAAATCATTAGAAGATTTTTTAAATAAATACAAACCGGAAGAAAACAATATGTTTTTTGCAACAACAAAAGGAACTACAAAATATACAGACATAGACTATTCAACAATGGATGAAGTATTTGTATTATATGGAAAAGAAACAAAAGGGTTACCAGAGCCGTTATTGGAAAAATATTTGAACGAAAAAACAATAAGAATACCAATGCTTCCAAAACTTAGGTCGTTGAATTTATCAAATTCTGTTGCAATTATTACATATGAAATTTTAAGACAACATAATTTTGAAGATTTACAAGAAACAAGTACATATTTTATGAAAAAATAGCCTTGTAATAAAAATGATTTAATATAAAATATCAAAAGTAACAATCCTAGTAATTCTAGTATTAACATTTACAACAAGAGGTTTAGCCAAGACAACAGAATATACAAAAATAGATGCAGACAACACAAAAGAAACAAGTTACTGGAAAAACATACCAATAGTATCAAAAAAATATTAGAAAACGAAGAAGTAACAATAGGAGGAGAGGGATGCCAATGGCCACTTAGTATAGCAATGTCAAGTGATGGAAAATATCTATTTTATGGAACAGATGTTGGGGGACTATATCGTTCAACAGATAATGGCAAAACAATGAAAATAAAGAAAATGGTGAAATCCAAGGAGACAATAAAAATAATTCAAATGCTAATAATATAGGAAATGATAATGGAAATCAAAATGAAAAAAATAAAAATATTAAAGACGTATTAAGTAATATGCTACCATTTGCAGGTAAAAAACGGTTTATTATTTATGTAATTATAATTTCTTGCATTATTTCCGGATACTTTTATATTAAATACAAAAAAGCAGGAAGTACTAAATAGGTACTTCCTTAATTGGTAAAAATATGATAAAATCAAATAAATTTTTGAAATAGGAGCAAATCATGGAAAAAATATACAAAGAACCAAACAAATCAGAAACAGAAACAACAATAAATGTATTATATAGCGAAAACATACTATCAATATATACAAACAAAGTCAATTTGCAAAAACAGCTCAACAAATTACTAGGAACTCCTACAAAAGAAGACAAAATCAAAAGAAGTATTGCAGGAAGTAGATGGAATATTTCCTTAGATGATAAAACAAAAATACAAAAAATAATTTTAAAAGCCAATATATATGAATTGTAATCTAAAAATGCAGTTTATAATATATACAAGAAAGATAACAATAAATAGTAAAAAATAAATAAAAATTATAGAATAATTAAAAGACAAAATGGAAAAATAAAATTATAAAAATTAGAAAAAAGGAAGAAAAACAATGGATAAAAAATTAATTGCATTAGATTTAGATGGAACACTATTAAACAGTGATGGAATAGTAAGTGATGCAACAAAATTGCATTTGCAAAAGTTAAAAGAAAAAGGACATATAATAACAATATCAACTGGAAGAATTTTAAATAGAGCTCTTGTTGGAACAGATGGTGCAGAATTTGCAAACTATATCGTTAGTGACGCAGGAGCAGCTGTTTTTAAAAATGATAAAAGAAACAAAGAGTGGGAAGAAGTATATGTAGAAACATTACCAAAAGATATTGTACAAAATATTGCATCCTATTATAATAAAGATAAATTTGTATCAGTGTCAATACTTGATAGAAATAGAATTCACTATTATGATGGTACAATAAATATAATTGAAATATTAGAAAGAGTATCAGAAATAACACATGTAACAGTAGATTTCTTAAATAATGAATTTACAAAAGAATATTTGGAATTGTTTAAGGCAAAATTTCCTAATTTAGAAATAGAGATGATGCAAGATAGTTTTGGAGATAAAAAATGGTTAGATATACTTCAAAAAGATATTGAAAAATATAAAGGAATAGCTAAAGTTGCTAAATTGGAAGGTATTTCTAATGAAAATATTATTGCTTTTGGTGATGGCCTAAATGACGTTGCAATGCTTAAAAAATGTGGTGTTGGTGTTGCTATGAAAAATGCTTTGCCGGAAGTTAAAGAACAAGCTGATTATATTACTTCTAGAACTAATAATGAGAATGGAGTTATAGAATTTTTAAAAGAATATTTAGTTGAGATATAATTATAGAAAAAAGGAGAAAACGATGGACGAAAAATATGGATTTTTTAGAGCATTAAAAGATTTATTTAAATATTCAAAAGAAAATAAAAACAAATATATTTTAGGAACAATATTTATGATTATATTTGTAATTACATCAATGATTTATACAACAATGAATTCAAAATTAATAGCAAATATAATGAGTCTAAATTTAGATAAAGCGATAAAGCTAGTATTTATATGTGCACTTTTAAGAATATTTTCAATAACATTTTGCCATAATCAATACAGAAAAATTGTAATTAAGACAGGAGAGGAAATATCAGCAACTATACAAAAAAAGATATATTCAAAAGTACTTAATTTATCAATGACATCATTTGAAAATATGAAATCAGGGAAAATATTTACAACAATAAAAGCAGCAGATAGCGGAATGATGAGCACAATAAGCGAATTATTCCAGGAAAGTGCATATGTTGCAACATCTGTTGTAATGTTATTTGTAATATATTTTATAGACTGGAAAATAGGATTAGGAGTAACAGCAATATCAGCAATAAGCCTTTTATTATTTAAAATAAAATTAAATAAGTCAAAGAAATATTTGAAATCCGAGTTTAATTATGCAGATAATTATTCAACATTAGTAAATGAAACAACCAGAGGATTTAAAGAAATAAAGGCACTAGATTTAAAAGAAAAATGCTTTAATATTTTTGAAAAAGATATCGAAAATTTAAAAGATACAAGAATAACAAGAAGACTATTAGGAAAAACAGTAAATACTTCAAAATGGACAATAAGAATTATTGGAGATGCCATTATTTTACTATATATAATAGAGCAATTGAGAATTTCTGCAATGGACATAGAAACTGCAATGATGGTAATTACATATATGACAAACATAGTAGATGATGTATTCCATAGAATAATTGAACATGACTCTGGAATTTCAGAATTTACAGCAAATATGAGAAGAGTAAAATCTTTATTAGAAGATGAAGAACTAGAAAAAGAAAAATTTGGAACAAAAGAATATAAAAATATAAAAGGAAATATTGAATTTAAAAATGTTACATTTGCATATTCTAAGGACAAAATATTAAATGACATTTCATTTGAAATAAAGGCTAAAAAGAAAAATGCTCTAGTTGGAATGAGTGGAAGTGGAAAAACGACAATATTTAAATTGTTATTAAAACAATACGACAACTATGATGGACAAATATTAATTGACGGATATGATATTAGAGATTTTTCAGAGAAAAGTTTACGAAATGCAATTTCTGTTGTTAATCAAGAACCAATGTTATTTAATATGAGTATAAAAGAGAATTTACTAATGGTAAAACCAGATGCAACAGATGAACAAATAAAACAAGCTTGTAAACTTGCAAGTATTCATGATTTTATTGAAACTCTACCACATAAATATGACGAAATCATGTTAGAAAATAATAATAATATATCTGTTGGTCAAAAACAAAGAATTGCAATTGCTAGGTCAATATTAAAAGATACTCCTATTATTTTATTTGATGAGGTTACAAGTGCGTTAGATAAGGAGAGCAAGAAAAATATTGAAGAAACAATAAATGAAATTGCAAAGGTTAAAACTGTTGTTGTCATTGCTCATACTTTAGATAGTATTGATAATTTTGATAATATTGTTTGTTTGAAAAATGGTGTTATTGTTGAAGAGGGTAGTCATAATGATTTGATAAATGAAAAAGGTATGTATTATAATTTACTTAATATATAATACATCAAAAAACGAAAGGAAAAATTAAAATGAAAGATACAAGAATAGAAAAACTAGCACACAATTTATTAACATACTCAATAGACTTAAAAGAAAACGACAACATATTAATAGAAGTATTAGGAGAAGATGGAATACCATTAGCAAAAGAACTTATGAGACAAGCAGAACAAATGAAAGCAAAACCATATTTCAACATAGTAAATTACGAACTATTAAGAATAATGTTAGAAAACGCAACAGAAGAACAAATTAAACTATATGGAAAACACGATGAATCAAGAATGAAAGACATGGACGCATATATAGGAATAAGAGCAACATCAAACACATCAGAACTATCAAAAATAGATAGCAAAATAATGAATATGTACAACAAATATTACACAGTACCTGTACACTTTGAAGAAAGAGTAAAAAGGACAAAGTGGTGCATATTAAGATATCCTAATAATTCAATGGCACAAATGAGCAAAATGACATTAGAAGAATTTGAAGATTTTTACTTTAACGTATGTAATTTAGACTATTCAAAAATGTCAAAAGCAATGGACAATTTAAAAGATTTAATGAATAAAACAGATAAAGTACACATTGTAGGACCTAGCACAGATTTAACATTTAGCATAAAAGGAATACCAGCAGAAAAATACATGGGAACATTTAACATTCCAGATGGAGAGGTTGCATCCGCTCCTGTAAAAGAAAGTGTAAATGGATTTATCACATACAATACTGAAACAACATATAATGGATATCCATTTAATAATATAAGATTTGAATTTGAAAATGGAAAAATAGTAAAAGCAACAGCAAATAATACAGAAATGATAAATAAAATATTAGACACAGATGAAGGTGCACGCTATATTGGAGAATTCGCATTTGGACTAAATCCATATGTAGAAATACCAATTGGAGACACACTATTTGACGAAAAAATAAAAGGAAGTTTTCACTTTACGCCAGGAGATGCACTAGAAGAAAGCGACAATGGAAATAGGTCAAGTATTCATTGGGATATAGTAAATATTCAAAGAAAAGAATATGGCGGAGGAGAAATCTTTTTTGATGATGTCCTTATCAGAAAAGATGGAATATTTGTATTACAGGAATTACAAACATTAAATCCAGAAAATTTAATATAATACAAGGAGCAAACAATGATATACGAATTTGAAGTACCAGGAAGAGTAATAGGAAAAGGAAGACCAAGGCTAAACTCATATACAGGAATAGTTTATACACCAACAAGAACAAAAGACTATGAATCTTTAGTAGAACAATATTTTTTACTAAAATACCCACGATTTAAAGTCTTGGAAGGAAGAATAAAAGTAAGTATAATAGCATATTTTTCAATACCAAAAACAACAAAAAAAGCAGACATAAATGAAATGTTAGAAAACAATATAAGTCCAACCAAAAAGCCTGATATAGATAACATTGTAAAAGCAATTTTAGATAGTATGAACAAATTTGCTTTTAAAGATGATAATCAAATTACAAAATTAGAAGTAGAAAAGAAATATGCCATAGAAGATAAAGTTTATGTAAAAATAGAAGAATACTAAACTAACAGCTCTTTGGTGTCCATTTTGTCCATTTGGGGACGGTTCTGTTTGGGACATTTTACCAATTTTTGTAATTATCTCTAAATACTAAAATATAAAGTGTTTTTAAAGATAGTATTATTAAAGAAAATGTCCCAAACAGAACCGTCCCCAAATGGACATTTTCTAAAGGAGGAAGTGCATGAAAAAATTACCTTACAATAGAAACAATGTAATCGAATATGCCAGAAAATGGGCATATGGGAGAAATCCACAATATTATAATTTTGATAATGTAGGAGGAGACTGCACAAGCTTTGCATCTCAATGCATATATGCAGGTTCAAAAATAATGAACTATTCAAAACAAAATGGATGGTATTATATTAACGGGAACAACAAATCGCCATCCTGGAGTGGCGTAGAATTCTTACACAATTTTTTGACTCAAAATAAATCAATTGGTCCATATGGAAATGAAGTAGGACAGGATAAAATAGAATTAGGAGATATAGCACAACTTTCATTTGATGGAAATAAATTCTCACATAGTTTAGTAATAGTAAAAATAGAAAACAACACAGATTTAAATCAAATATTTATTAGTTCACATACATTTGATTCGTTTAATAAAAGAATATCAGAATATAATTATGAAAAAATAAGATTCATACACATAGAGGGAGTAAGAAAAAGCTAAAAGAATAGACTGTAATAACATTAAATGTCTGTTTTTACTGCTATGTCCCAAACAGAACCGTCCCTAAAAGGACATAAAAGACAAACAATATGTATAAATATTATATAGAAAGGGGATGTTGTATGAAAATTATTAGTATAAGAAAGAAAACAATATTTAAAGTAAGCAGTGCAATATTGTTTGTTATGGTAATATGTATATTTACACAATCATTTGGAATGCAGCATTACTACAAAGTTGATTTTTCAACAGGATTAGTAACAGCAACAACTTTAAATGTTAGAAGTGGTCCGGGTGTGAATTACAACATAGTAGCAACAGTCAAGAAAAATGAATACATAAGAGTATTTGCAGGAGTTGGAGATTGGTATATTGTTCAGGTTGAAGGTGATTATGTAGGTGCAGTTAGCAAAAAATATGTAAAAGCAATTTATCCAAACTCAAGTGGAGGAACAACTTCAGGAAACACAAGTTCAGGTAGTTCGAGCTCTGGAAGTACATCAAACACGAGTACAATGAGCAGTGACGAAAAGGAAGTGTTTGATTTAATAAATAAACAAAGAACTAATAATGGATTAACTGCTTTAAAAATGAATACAGAGGTTTTAAATGTTGCAAGAATAAAAGCTAAAGACATGGTAGATAATAACTACTTTTCACATAATTCACCAACATATGGTTCGCCATTTGATATGCTAAAAAGTTTTAAGGTATCATATAAAACCGCTGGAGAAAATATTGCAGGAAATTCAAGTAATAGTGCGGCCGTTACAGCTTGGATGAATTCGTCGGGACACAAAGCAAACATTTTAAATTCTTCTTTTAACTATACAGGTATAGGAGTTGTTAAAAGTAACAAATATGGAAAAGTATATGTACAAATTTTTATAGGAAAATAACAAATGTCCTTTGCAGAACCGTCCCCAAATGGACATCATACAATATAATAGGTGATGTAAATGAAAAATATAAAAAAAAGTTTATATGAAGATGCAAAAAATATAAAAGAAAAGGATCCAGCTTGTAGAAATGTACTAGAAGCAATAATATTATATCCAGGTTTTCATGCCATATTTTTTCATAGAATAGCACACTTTTTATATAATAAAGAATTATATTTTTTAGCAAGACTAATATCTCAAATTTCTAGGCATATAACAGGAATTGAAATACATCCAGGTGCAAAAATTGGAAGAAGATTATTAATAGACCATGGAATGGGAGTTGTGATTGGAGAAACTGCGACAATAGGAAATGATTGTACAATATATCATAACAGTACACTTGGTGGGACTGGAAAAGATAAATATAAAAGACATCCAGATATAGGGAACAATGTGATGGTTGGTTCTGGGGCAAAAGTTTTAGGTCCAATAAAAATTGGGAATAATGTAAAAATAGGTGCGAATAGTGTTGTTTTAAAAAATATACCAGATAATGTAACTGTTGTACGGAGTGCCACGGTAAAATAGTAACTCTGGAAAAATTAAAATAGCCAAAAAGCACTTGTGTTTTTAACATAAAAATGATAAAATATAAGAAAATTTGAGATTAGCGGAGGTACCACCAAATGTATGAAAGAAGCGCAATAGTACTTGAAAAAAATTTTAGCACAATATTAGGACTAGACCAAAAAGTAAATTTAAAAACAATATACAAAGATTACAAAGAGATTACAGAAGAAATACAGAAGTACCAATTAATAATAGAAGAAGAAGATAATATAATAAATGATTTTGACAAAACTGCAAATGAAATAAGAAGTATTCAACAAGAACAGAAAAAACTTTATAAATCAAATTTAAAACTTGAAGAAGAAAGAAACCAATTATTTGACAATTTAGATGAAGAATCAGAAATCATAGAAAGAAAATTAACAAAAATTGAAAATACAATATCAGAAAATAACGACAAACTTATAGAACTAAGAAAAAAATATGTAAATTCAATAGCAGAATTTGCTCAAAAGCAAATAGATAGAAATATGTGTTCAAGAAATAGAAGAACAGAAGAGAAAAAGCATCTTCAATTGATAGAAAAAATAACAAATGATTTAAACGATATAGACAAAGAAACTTTAAAAAATGTAAAAAATTTTATAAATCTTGACAATGAAGATGAAAAAAGAGAAATAGTAGAAACAATGATTAATAATGGCAAAGACGAAAGAATACCATTTAATAAAGATGTAATAGAAAATGCAGTAAGAGTAAGAGACGAAATAGCAAAAAAAGAAGCAGAATGTTTTGTTACAATTTATGAAAGAACAAGAAGATTGATTGCGGAAATAAACAATGATGATATCAAATTAGAAAAATATAAAAAAGCATTACGCGATGCAAGTGTCAAATTAGCTTTTTTAAAAGCAGAAAAATTATATATAGTCAGTTTCCTAGACAATGAAAGAATTACTGCAATAAATGGATTAAAAGCACATAAACAACTTATGGAAGAATCATGCAACAATTTTCAAGCAGACATGGAGCAATTCAACAAATTATATGACTTAATTTTGCGTGAAATATCATCAAAATCTAGTAAAAAAGCATATAGAGAATTATATAACAAAGAGTATTTAAAAAATATTGAAGAAAAAGAAAAAAGCTTTGAAAAAGAGATAAACAACATAAAAATTCATTCAGGAGCAATAATAAATTCAAATTATTGGAGAATTGAAGAAATAAAAAACATATATCATGTATTTCAAAATGAGGTTACTGAAAAATTCGGAAAGGACTTATCTGAATTCCAATTAGAAGAACATGAAGAGGAAGTAATTCCAGTGGAAAAAACTGAACCTGAAGATGATATATTCAAAACAGAAATTTCAGATGATGATGTTGAATATGTTGATGAGTTTGAGTATGAAGATGATGATGAATATGATAATGAATATGATGATAACGAAGAAGATTATGAAGAAGAAACAGAAGATCAATATGATGATGAAGAAGAATATGACAACGATGAATATGAAGACGACGAAAACGATGATTATTATGATGACGATGATGAGTATGACAATGATGAAGAATATGATAATGAGGATGACAATTATGAGCATGATTATGATGATAGTGATGACGAAGATGATGAAGACTATTATTATGACGATGAAGACGAAATAGAAGATAATGAATATGACGATGAAGAAGATGAATACGATGAAGATGATTATGAAGATGACGAGATAGATGAAAATGAGTATGAAGAAGATGATGAAGAAGAAAAAACAAAAAAACATAACAATAAAAACATAAAACAACAAAAAGTAAAACATTATGAAAAAGACATAAAAAGTACAAGAAAGACACAAAATATACAAAAAAATTCATCAGCAAAAAAAGACGACAAAAAAGGAAAAGGATTATTTAATAAATTTTTCAGATAGAGAACAAATAGAAAATGTCCATTTGGGGACGGTTCTTTTTGGGACATTTCTGAAAAAAACAAAGATTTTTCAGTAAAGCAAAAAAGGAAGGTTTAAGATGTATCTAATAGTAGGACTAGGCAACCCAGAAAACGAATATGCACATACAAGGCACAATATGGGATTTGATACTATAAATGAAATTGCAAAAAACAACAATATAAATATAACAAAAACAAAATTCAAAGGACTATATGAAACAGGAATAATTCAAAATCAAAAAGTTATATTATTAAAACCACAAACATACATGAATGCAAGTGGAGAATCAATAAAAGAAGTAGTAGATTTTTATAATATAAAACCAGAAGAAATAATAGTAATTTATGATGACATAGATGTTGCAAAAGGAAAAATCAAACTAAGAAAGAAAGGTCGGACCGGGTTCACATAATGGAATGAAATCTGTAATACAAGAATTAAATAGTACAGATTTTATGAGAATACGAGTTGGAATAGGACAACCTGAATTCAAAAGTGATATGATAAATTATGTTATAGGAAAAGTTCCGGAAGAAGAACAAATAATTTTACATCAAGGAGTAGATAAGGCAGCAAATGCAGTAGAAGAAATTTTAAAAAATGGCATAGATATCGCAATGAACAAATTTAATTAGAGAGGAACAAAAAATGCTAGAAATATTAATAAACAGAAATCAAGAAGGAAGAGAAATAGCCTTAGTAGAAAATGGCAGATTAATAGAATATTATATAGATGAAGAGGAAACAACTAGAAAAGAAGGAAATATTTATGTAGGTGTAGTAAAAGACATAATAAAAGGTATGCAAGCAGCATTTGTAGATATTGGAACAGAAAAAAATAGTTTTATTCATCTAAAAGATATCCTTAATAAAGTTGATGAAACCAAAGGACAGGAGCAACAAACAGAAGAAATAAATAAAGTACTAAAAAAAGGGCAAAAATTACTAGTACAAGTAAAAAAAGATAGCAATCTTCAAAAAGGTGCAAGAGTATCTACCCATATAAATTTGCCAAGTAAATATATAGCACTAATGCCAAATACAGAAATAATAACAGTCTCACAAAAAATAGAAGACAAAAAAGAACAAGAAAGATTAATAAAATTAGTAAAAGAAAATATAGGAAAAGGTAATGGTGCAATTATAAGAACATCAGCAGAAGGCAAAGAACAAGAAATAATAAAAGACATAAAAAAAGAGAGAGAAAAGAAAAAAAGAAACTATCA
>ERZ840517.1583-NODE-1583-length-23718-cov-6.041373_pt1 | contig 23718 bp, 20 predicted proteins | sample MGYA00519876_ERZ840517 | MGnify/ENA primary metagenome ERZ840517 (study PRJEB31850, sample SAMEA3708882) | human gut metagenome | biome: human gut; feature: human-associated habitat; material: faeces | place: China | collected 2014 ... | reverse complement strand
AGCTGCGGAAACGCGGGGCCCGTTCAGGCTGTTGCGTTGAGATTGAAAATCAACCGTCCCTCTTTTTTCAAAATGTCGCGCACCTCGTTCTTAGTAATCGGCTTTTCAAACAACGAAAGCAAAGCGAACGAAAAATCATTAACCGCACACATTCTATGGGTGGCACAACTCAGCAGTACTCTTAACCCCTCTTTTGAGCGTCCGACTTCTTTAACAAACGAACTTTTAACCAATTGAAAACCATTATCGTGCATTACATAATCGGCATCGATATTTGTATTCAGCAATCCATAATGCAACAGTTCTTCTATCGCCCTTGTCAGCTCGAGGTCGCCCTGATCAAGAATAAGAGAAATGCTACAATCGGCCTCCAATAAACGGGCCAACTTAAGGTATACCAACTGGGAAACAGCATAGACATGATGGTATTCAGAATTATAGAAGTAGGCAAATGGCTCAACGAGCACGACAGAGGTCTTGGAATCCAGCCAGATTCGATCAGCTGGATTTAGACTAGTTAGCCGTCGCTTTACTTTGGTCAAATGTCCCTTATACCTGACAGCGTGAATAGAATCTAGGATCCAGGTCACCTCTGAAATATGAAGCCGCTGGGGCAAGTCAATTGTGTCGCTACCGTTTATGACCTCTTGCATATAAAAATCAATATGATGCTCATCAGATAAGGATTTTGCTTCATTTAAAGTTAAACCAGTGCCTGAAACATAATCCACTTCGAGGCGCAAATCCTCATATTGGGACTTCGGCATTACAGAGACACCATACTTATCGGGATGATTCCAAACATCCGACCCCATAACGAGACCAAAATTCGTAAATCCTCTCGTGGAATATGGAACACCACATACCTGTTTTGAATAATTCAAAACATTCTCTGTATAAGCTAAGGTGTTCAGAGCCTCTTCTTTAGTTTCGGTCGGAAAGCCAATCATAAAAAATAGATGAACAGGAATACCCGCATTGAGACAATCATGGATATTGCGATCAATCCAATCAACTCTCGTGTTCTTCTTCATTAGATCAAGAACTCTTTGGTTGTATGACTCGAGGCCAAACTGAATCTGCCTACATCCACTTTGGTATATCTTGTTAAAAACTTCTGTACTTAGGGTTGGAGAGAACCTCGTTTCTCCATGCCAGAAAAACGTTTTTCCCGATGCGTTTATTTCATCCGCGAGTTGCTCCATTCTTTTGCCTTCGAATGTTTCATCCACAAAAGAGAAAACTCTCGTGCCGTATTTTTCATTTAACCGACACATTATTTCAAATACTCTCGATATAGGCATCTTTCGGTAACAACCACCGGTAGCACCGGGAATGGTGCAGAAGGCGCAATGATTAAAACACTGCCTAGAGGAATAAACCGGCAATATTAACTCAGGCATGAAGTATTTAGAAAGGGCGAAGCCATCGAAATCGGGAACTGTATCGTTGATAAATGTTTGCTCAATCCGATGGTTTTTATATATCTTTCCACCTTTAGCATGGCAAAGGTTTGGAACACAGTCGAGATTGTCATCACCAGAGTCAAGAGCCTCAAGAAGACGTGCAAGCGGCTCTTCGCCGTCATACATCATTATCGAATCAATGTATTCAAAAAAGGGATGCCATTCTTTCATGCAGTCATCTGCTAAACGAGTAATGTAATTGCCGCCCAATGAGACGTGTTTAACAGATGGACATTCTTCTTTAATCAGTTTCGCTAACGTAACTGCAGAAATCAATTGGAAACAGCCGCTCACCGAAATCCCAATAAACTCGATTTTTTCCCTCTGAATTCGCTTAAGAAAGGCAGTTTCATAGAAGGAAATAAACGGATTATGCAAGGTATCCGCAAGCGATTTCATTATTTCTGGTGTCGAATAATAATCATAGGGCAGATCTATGGAGTTGAACGTGTATTTAACTCCATATGAGACGTGATTTATGATATAGAGTGCATTTCTAAAAATGTTTTCAGCATATTGTCTTTCTTTTAGATTAAAGTATCTCTTCGATCTGAAAATATCTTTTGCCTCGTCAACATTAAGTGCCGACTTTTGTATCAACTCGATTGTTAATTGAACATTCGAACTAAACGAATCCTTTGATTCCCGATACCTTTTACAGCACTCTTCGACATGTCTAAAAGATAGGAGGTCATCGTAAAATTCCACGTTTAAGTCAACAATGTCAACTTTGTATTGTTCAACCTCTTGAAGATATGACTTCAAAACAGGCAAGGCAAGATACGGCCCCACTGGACTCCATCCTGGGGGAAATACTAAAAGCGTTTTAGGCATATCAACGTCACATCTTTCGCAAATAATTCAATTGAAACACAACTACCATCATAATTGAAAATACACCAAGTCCTGTAACGAGAATTGAGAACATCGCGATGCTCGTGAACAGGGAAACAAGAAGTGTTGAAATAACAACAGCAACCGATTGCAAAGACTCCCTAATTGAAAACAGGCTTATCGATTCAGATCCGTCTCTCGCCAAATCCTGCAGCGATGTTATGAGAAGCACATCTTGAATGGCGTTTCCGGCACCGACGATAAAAAGGAAAATAAACGATATCCCAGACGCATAGCGATAGCCAAACGCCAGATACGCACCGAGCGCAAGATACGTCACAAAACAATATGATTTAACGCAATCGGAACCACTGATTAAACGACCGTATATTGTATTTCCGAACAACAGTCCGATTGTAAGACTACTCTGAAGGAATCCATATTGTATCGATGACGAGTCAAATTGCAATTGCGCTATAGCTGGCAAAAGAGAATTCAGAGAGCCGAATGCCACGCCACTAGAAATATCGATTAATAGGAAACCAATTGCCAAGTGCTTCGCGCTAAGATCACTAAATGCAGTCCTGTTTTTTTCATTTTTGCTTATTCCCTCTTTATCATTAACCTCGATAACCGACGGAACATCTCGCAGCAACCAGAACGACGCGGCAAAAGAAAGCGCGTCTAATGCAAGAACAGCCTCCGCCCCAAATTGAGCGACAACAAAACCGCCGGCAACTGGCCCCAGGACCATCATCAAATTCTGCAGGAACCCAAACGAATTATTAATTACGTCGCGATTGATACTATTCGTATTGGCTCTTAACAACGAGTAAAAGCAGGGCATTTCTACCGTTCGGCAAAGCGATACCGCGCACGTAATAGCAAACATACTCCATTTACTATCAACAAAAATATAGCAAACGAATAATCCCGCGCGAATTAAGTCTGCCAATCTCATGGCCTGCAGTGTCCCGATACCCATCTTCTGAGGCAGCTGCGCGAGCGCAACTGAAAACAGAGAGGGGGCAAATCTGCAGCAGACCATCAAAGCAGTTGCAGAAACATCGTGAGTTACCTCGTAAATCAGCATTGGCAAAGCAATATTCGCACACCAATTGCCTATTTCGCTTATCCCTCTAGCAATATATAGGACCCGAACCGGACGGCTAGCTCTCAATACCGTGAACATCACGATTAACCTCGTATTTCAGGCCTCGTTCATCCCTTAATAGGAATCCATAATCAACCAAGTACCGCCTCAACACGGCATAATCAGGATAGAGCTGTGACAGCACACGATTAACCTGAAGCTCCGTATAACTTGTATTTAATTCAAAGAAAGAGACGGCCCATAGCAGCATGATTCTTTTATAGCTTTCCTTTTTTGGAATTGAAACCAGCTCGCCATTCTTGAGAAATCGTTTTTTAAAGTCTATTAGCTCATCCATTCACATCCTCCATTTCATACGCATCTAATACTAAAAATGCATACGCTTTAGGTCATCGCATTCAGCTTCTTTATTCGAACTAAACTCGAACTAATCTAAATTATTTGCTCAGACACTCTTCGAAAGCTCGTTTTTCACTCTGAGTAAAATGCCCTTCCCAGTCAGTCCACGAACAGGAAGGCAACTCACAACGAGCGGAGTCGAAGCCCTCTGCCGTCGGTCGCTCAAAATGCACGATAACCTTTTCGATATCGCCATCTGTAATCAGGTCAGAATGAATGACCTCGGTACCATCTTCGAATGTCATATACGGGTACATCACGTAAACCACCTCGCAATAGTAAATCCAGTTTAGCATCAAGCTATTGCACCAAAGACAGCAGGCCCCCTTGATGAGTTGATGGTATCTGTTAAATGTCACGTACGATTCACATCTGGTGGGTACCCTGATGGCTACACGAAACGAAGCAGATTTACATCGGGAGGACCCCGTATGACAACCAAGTACACCGACGCGCCGCGCACGCGTGTCATGACGCCGGCCGCACTCAACAACGGCGTTCACGAGAACCATTCCATCGGCCAGACCATGGCCATTGCGCCCAAGAAAAAACTCTTTGATGACATTTCCATTCCCCAAATCATCGCCGGTGCCGCGGCAGCCGCCACGAGTGTCGCGCTCGCTTCAAAGATTGGCATTGCCGGCTCGGTGATTGGTGCCGCTGTGAGCTCAGTCATCACTGTTGTGTCCTCGCAGGTCTATCGCCACTTTATCTCCGCCAGCGCCGAAGCAATCAAGGGCACGCATGCCGCTGTCGACTACCCTACCGGCGCCTACGAGCCCGTTGAGCCCAATGTCGAGGAGCACCTAGGTGGCGCCGCAACCACGCAGGAGATGCGCCAGGTTGCGGGACGCGCGACCACGGCGCGCGTCGCTCCCAACAGCCTGCGCGCCAAGGCGGCGGCTGAGCGCAGCCAGACGCAAAAGAAGGTCATCGTCTTCTCGATCGCTATCGCCATCGTCGCGGTCATCGCCTGCGCCGGCGCCATCCTTATCACCACTGCCGGTGAGGGTCTGGGCGAGCGTCCCGAGCCAATCCTGTCGTCGCGCACGAGCGAGAGCGATGCAAATGGCAACACCCAGTCGCAGGATCAGCAGGCACAGACGGACGATACGCAAGGCAGTTCTACCTCTGCCAATTCGTCCTCGAACACCCAAAACCAATCGCAGGGCGTCGATTCTTCCGTGAACAACAGCGGCACGCAATCCAGCACGACTGACTCAAGCCAAACGACTGACGGCTCTCAACCGAGCACGGGCGACCAGGCGAATGGCAATACACCGAGTACGGGATCTACCGACAACAGCAACACCAACAGCTCGAGCGGAACCGCGTCCGGCACGGCATCTGACAGTTCAAGCCAAGGCACGACATCGGGCAACTAGGCACTGCATCCCCAGATAGGCAACCTGTACAACGGGCGCGAATCGACAGCGGTTCGCGCCCGTTTGCCTTGGGCGCCGTCATGGCGAGCGCCATGCGATGGTAAGATGCTTTACATGTGTAAAGAGGAGATTTGCCATGAGCAAGACAATAGTTAGGCCCATGCTTTCGCTGGGCAACCACATCTATCTGTATCGCCTGCTGCGCGATGCGATTGGATGCGGCAAGCAAACGTTTATGACGCAGGTCGAAGAGGCTCTCGCCGTTGACGACATGACTGCTTATGACCTGGGCTTCGAATCCACGCGCGAGCTGCTCGAAGAGCTTGACGACTGCATTAAGCTGACCGTCTTTAAGGGCGGTCGCCTGTATGCCACCGTCATCGCCAACGAGGCCTGGGATGCCGCACTTGCCAAGGGCGAGGACAAGCCCAAGACCGCCAAGGGCGCTAAGCAGTCCTACAAAAAGAAAAAGCGCAGTGAGAAGGACCTCAAGGCTGTGCGCCCCAAGCACGTTAAGCGTCCCGAACCAGAAGCCGCGGTTGAAGCTGTGCCGGAGCCCGAGCCCGAGACAGAGATCGAAGTCGCTATTGAGGTAGCAGTAGAAACCGAAATCGCCGCCACGACCGATCCTGAAGTCATATCCGAGCAGGAAGCCACTGCTGAGCTCAACGAAGCTCCCAAGTCGACAACCGAAGAAGCCGCTAACCAACCCGAGACGTCTGCGTTCCAAAACAGCAATGTCTTTGGCAACGAGGCCGAGGACGATCAGTCCGACGAACCCGCCGATCAAGACGCTACCGAGTCGGCGCCGGAGCCCGAGACACCGCAGCCCGCCATCTCGCTTACGGTCGTCTATGACCCCGAGAACGCAAACGCCGGCATCACCACCATGGCATCCACGCCGGTCGAAGCAAAGCTGCCTGTCGAGGCAGAGGACGCCCCGCAAGCCGATGCCAAAACCGAGACTGAAGACACATCCGTCTCCGTGGAACCGACAGATTCCGCAGTTAAGCCGGAACCGGTGCCTGAGTCTGCACCCGTCATCGAGTCCGCATCCGAACCTGTCTATGACCAGATTCCCGCACCGGCTCCGGTCCCCGCTGCAGCACCGGCCCCCGCACCCGCAGCGCCCGCCATCCCCGAGGACTTCCCCGTCGATTTCACAACCGAGGTCTTCTGCCCCGGCCCGCTTTTGCACCAGCTGTCGACCTATCTCCCCTACGGCGCCGACACGCTCGGCATCGTCGGCGAGTACTACTGGATCGCCCGCGAGCGCGGTACCATCGAGGCCGCGCGAAACCGCGCAAGCTTCCCCCTGCACTACACGCAGGCCGGCGAGCGCCGCGAGGTTGCCGTGCGCATCCGCCGCAACACCGCCGGCGGTCTCGGAGCCGCCTGGACCATCGATAAAGTCGAACCTTCTACCAAGTAACAAAAAGGGACGATAACCCTCAAGGTTATCGTCCCTTTCTCATTAGGTCACCTGAGCTCGACTAATCGCGCGTCAGCTTGCGGTGAATACGATGCGGCTGGGCTGCGTCCTCGCCCAGGCGCTCGATGCGGTTGGCCTGATAGGCCTCGAAGTTGCCCTCGAACCAATACCAGTTGCCCGGGTTCTCGTCGGTGCCCTCCCACGCCAGGATGTGCGTGGCGACGCGGTCTAGGAACATACGGTCGTGGCTAATGACCACCGAGCAGCCCGGGAACTCGAGCAGCGCCGCTTCGAGCGAGGAAAGCGTCTCGACGTCGAGGTCGTTCGTGGGCTCGTCGAGGAGCAGCAGGTTGCCGCCCTGCTTGAGCGTAAGCGCCAGGTTCAGACGGTTGCGCTCGCCGCCGGAGAGCACGCCAGCGCGCTTCTGCTGGTCCTGGCCCTTAAAGCCAAAGCTCGCCACATAAGCGCGGCTCGGAACCTCGGTCTCGCCGACCATCATGTGGTCCAGGCCATCCGAGACAACCTCCCACAGGTTCTTGTCGGGATCGATGCCGGAACGGTTCTGATCGACATAGGAGATCTTGACGGTCTCGCCCACCTCGAGCTCGCCCGAAGTCAGCGGCTCCAGACCCACAATCGTCTTGAAGAGCGTAGTCTTGCCCACGCCGTTGGGACCGATGACGCCCACGATGCCGTTGCGCGGCAGGGTGAACGAAAGGTCGTCGATGAGCACGCGGCCATCGAACTCTTTGTGCAGGTGATGGGCCTCGAGCACCTTGTTGCCCAGACGCGGGCCCACAGGGATGCGGATGTCGGTCCAGTCGAGCTTCTGGCTTGCGCGGGCCTCGGCCTCCATCTCCTCGTAGCGAGCCAGACGGGCCTTGTTCTTTGCCTGGCGAGCCTTGGGCGAGCTGCGTACCCACTCGAGCTCGGCCTCCATGCGCTTGGCGAGCTTGGCATCGCGGTTGCCCTGCGCCTCGATACGCGCGGCCTTGGTCTCCAGATACGTGGAGTAGTTGCCCTTGTAGGGATAAAGGTGGCCGCGGTCGACCTCGCAGATCCACTCGGCAACGTTATCCAGGAAGTAGCGATCGTGCGTGACGGCAAGCACCGCGCCCTGGTAGTTGTGCAGGAAGTGCTCGAGCCACAGGATCGACTCAGCGTCCAGGTGGTTCGTGGGCTCGTCGAGCAGCAGCAGGTCGGGAGCCTCAAGCAGCAGCTTGCACAGGGCCACACGGCGGCGCTCGCCGCCGGAAAGCACGTTGACCGGCATGTCGGAATCGGGCAGCTGCAGAGCGTCCATGGCCTGGCCGAGTTTGGAATCGATATCCCAGCCGTCGGCGGCGTCAATCTCGTCCTGGAGCTTGCCCATCTCTGCCATGAGGGCGTCCATGTCGCAATCCGGGTCGCACATCTCCTCGCCGATCTTATTGAAGCGATCGACCTTGGCGATCATGTCGCCAAACGCCATGCGCACGTTCTCGATGACGGTCTTGTCGTCGTCGAGCGGCGGCTCCTGCTGCAGGATACCCACGGTGTAGCCGGGGGTGAGCCTGGCATCGCCGTTGGAGACCTCCTCAATGCCGGCCATGATCTTGAGCAGGGTCGACTTGCCCATGCCGTTGGGGCCCACGACACCGATCTTGGCACCGGGGTAGAAGCTCAGGGTCACGTCGTCAAGGATTACCTTGTCGCCATGGGCCTTGCGAGCCTGATACATCTGGTAGATAAACTCCGCCATATGCCTGTTTTATCCTTTCTACCTGCTGTTTCCCTATTCTTGATTCGCTTTAGTGGAAACGAAATGAGGAAACCAGCTCTGAAACTTAACGAAAAAGGGGCATGGTTGCCCACACCCCCTAATACTACCTGGGAAAAGTCCCCCAGAACATACTATGAACTGCGTACGCTAGTTTTCCGCAACCTTAGCGAACGGCTCGCTGCGATTTACGCCACAGCAGATACGAATAGACGTAGGCAGCTCCGGCTGAACCAAACGCCAGAACCGCAATCACCGCGGCAACGACTTCACTCGAAAGCACCGCACCTGCCACGCCCATCACAATCAGGCCAATACCCAGCACCATAAAGCAGGCGCCGCCAAAACGCTGCGTACGGCGCCAGTTCTCGGGATCGGCAAGCGCCCAAGGCGTCTTGATACCGAGCGTATAGTTCTGCTTCACACGCGGCAAGTAGTTGCCTACGCCGATGAACAGCAAACCGATAGCACCGGAAATCAGCACGTTGACCGAACCGACCGCCGGCACCACGCCCCAGACCGTAAGCTCTCCCAGCCAGCTTATGGCGCACATGAACAAGGTGAAGGCGATTACGAAGCCCTGATAGAACTTGCCCGAGGTTCGATATGCCTCACCTTTGGGATCGATGCGCGGCACCACGCAGAACATTGCGAGAAGCGCCAGAGGCAGCACGCCGAGCGCGGAGGCCATCCAGCTAGGACCCCAACCATCGACGGCGCCGTTCGCGCCCCAGTGCGTGGGAATCTGTGCAGGCAAGCTCGGCATCACCATGAGGTGCGCTACGACATTGGCGACGCACAGAACGACCAGCGCAATCCACACGCGCGACGATACCCCCGTGGGGTGAATGCCCTTGTTTTCGTTATTCATCCTTATCACCTTCCGTGTTTGTAAAGCCCATAAACCAGCCAATCAAGTCCTGCATGACGGTGGTGTTTAAGCTGTAAACGATGTTTTGGCCATGGCGCTCGTCGGTCACCAGCCCGGCGTTTTTGAGCGTCGCCAAATGATGGCTCAATGACGGCTTGCTGATGTCAAAATGCTCGGCAAGCTCCCCGGCCGTACAATTGCCCTCGCGCAGCAACTCCAAAATGCGCCGTCGCGTTGGATCGGCAAGCGCCTTAAAACCCTCTCCCGGCATAGGACCTCCTCTCAGCACCCCTCATGACGCGCACACTATACTCGATATTTAGATGTTTGTCTAACTATCTAATCTTGTACTCAAAAAAATAGCCGCCTCCGCGTAATGCGAAGACGGCCACTTCTCACGCCATAAACGTGTTTCGGAGTTGGCTAACCCGCGGCAACGGGTGCCATCTGCTTCATCTTATGCGAATCACCGCCTCATTTCAACAAGCCCCTAGGGCTCAAATGGAATCGCGATAATACCTATAATGGTGATAGCTAAAACACGATTCGCTTCCCCATCGGAGGATGTCTATGACCGAAACCGCCGCTCTCGTCGAGACACGCGACACCAAACTCGAGATCATCATGGGCCGTGAGGCACTCGATAGACTCGCCAACGCCACGGTGCTGGTGCTCGGCTGCGGAGGCGTGGGCTCCAACTGCTGCGAGGCACTTGTCCGCGGCGGCATCGGTCATTTTGTGATTCTGGACAAGGATATCGTCGCGCCCAGCAACATCAATCGACAGGCCATCGCCTTTCACAGCACCGTCGGCAAGCGCAAGGTTGACGTGATGGAAGCCATGATCCACGACATCAATCCCGCCGCCAGCGTTATCAAGCGCACCGAATACCTGCTGAGCGACAACATCGACGAGTTCTTCGCGGGCGTTTTGGAGCAGACGGGTGGCAAGCTCGACTACGTCGTCGACGCCATCGACACCATCTCGGCCAAGCTCACCATTGCCAAATATGCTCAGGACCATGACATCCGTTTGGTTAGCTCCATGGGCGGGGCCAACAAACTCCATCCCGAGTGCCTCCGCTTTGCCGACATCTTCGATACGGTACGTGACCCCATGAGCCGCATTATGCGCAAAGAATGTAAGAAGCGCGGAATCAAGAGCCTACACGTACTGTTTAGCTGCGAGGAATCGGTTAAGACACAGCCCCGCGATCCTTCCAACATCCACGAGCGCACCGAGCTGGGAACCGCCAGCTTTATGCCGCCCATCATGGGCCAGATGATCGCCGGCGAGGTTATCCGTCAGATCAGTGGCCGCGGCACCGAGCGCGTGCGCGCCGATGGCCAGCGCCTAGACTAGCGGAGCGCGCCGAGATGGAGCCCCGGTTATTTGATGCACACTGCCATCTTGATCTAATGGCTCACCCGGACGCCGTTGCCGATGAGGCAACGGCGCTGGGCCTGATTCTATTTGACTGCGGCGTCGATCCGCACGACTTTGCACGCGCCAAGAAGCGCGCCTGCGGCCGTTCAAATATCTTTGCCGGCATCGGCCTCCATCCCTGGTGGCTCGCCGACGGACGATGTGGCAACGCTGAAATCAATCTGCTTTGCGAAGTCGCTGCACAAGAACGCTTGATCGGCGAGGTCGGGCTCGACTTTTCCGCTCGTTTTGCCGGAAGCGAGTCGCTACAAGTACAGGCATTTGACCGGCTCTGCGATGCACTCGTGCAGCACCCTCTTGCCGGGCGCGTGATATCAATTCACGCTGTTCGTTCGGCAGGAACCGTACTGGACGCCCTTGAGTCATATGGATTGCTCACCCCAAGCCCCAACTCCCCCGCCGTCATCTTTCACTGGTTTAGCGGTACCTCGAACGAGTTCGTCCGTGCGCGAAACGCAGGCTGCTATTTTTCCGTGAACGAGCGTATGCTCGCCACCAAGCGCGGTCGCGAATATGCCCGACAGATTCCACTCGACCGGCTACTGCTCGAGACCGATGCGCCGGCCGAACCAAACACAGAAACAAGTGTGCAATCGCTCATCAGATCGCTCGCAAGGACCTCGATGCACATTGCCTCACTCAAAAACTGTGACGCAAAGCGCATCGAGTCGGTAGTTTTAGCAAATGCGCACTCTGTTTTTGACCTTCGCTAACCCCTGTGGGCAAAAATGCCAAGGGACATGCGAATCGCACAACGCAGTCCCTATTGGCAGGCAGTACAATTCGGCAGCATTACACCAATTCGTGCATGAGATCACGGTTACGTGCATACAATTCGTCAAAGATATGACGACGCGACGCATATAGCTCGTGGGCATCCATATCGGGCACGATTGTTTGTGCAACGCCAAGGACTTGGGCGAGTTCATCCCATGATGCATAGGCGCCACCTGCGAGAGCTGCCATGATGGCATCACCGAAGCATGCGCCCACCGTAACCTTGGCAACCGAGACCTCGCGCCCGCATACGTCGGCGATAGCCTGCATCCAAACTGGATTCTTGGTTCCACCTCCGACAAGCATAATGCGCCCAATTGGCAGTCCATGCTCTCGCTCGATAATGTCGACATGGGATGCAACGGTATACGCGACGCCTTCCAAGGCGGCGCGAACCATATGGGCTCGCGTATGCCTTCCGGTCAGGCCAAAGAAGACGCCACGTGCCTCGGGATCGTTGAGCGGAGTACGCTCCCCCGCAAAGTACGGCAGGCACAGGAGCCCATCGGCACCCGGCGCCACATCGGCGGCATCATGCGCCATGACCGAATATGCATCGGGGCCACCGTGGCCCTCGGCCTCCACGGCGTCGCGATACAGCTCTTGGCGCAGCCACGATGTGAGTGCACCCGCCGTATTGGTCCCCGCGCAGATCCCGTAAGTTCCGGGAATGATAAACGTCCCTGGCCACAGGCGGGCATCATCGACCATATGATCAGCTAGGTAGATGAAATACGCCGTGCTCCCCAACTGAACCATCATATCGCCGGGACGAAATACACCCGTCGAAATGGCCTCGGCACCAGAGTCGCCCGTTCCCACTAAGACAGGTGTCCCTGCCGCGAGCCCTGTCGCCTCAGCCGCGCGCTGCGTAATCGCCCCGGCAATATCGGTAGCCGACATTACCTCCGCCATCTGGTCAGGCCGGCAGAAACGAGCACATTCCCGAGCATCAACCCTCCAAGTGTAGCGGTCGTATAGGGGAAGAAAATCCTCCGCCAAGTAACGGTCCACCGTAAAACGCCCCGTCAACTTTGCGCATAGAAACGATGATGCCGTCAGGAACTTCGCGGCACGTTCGTGCACCTCGGGCATATTCTCCTTAAACCATAAGATCTTAGGAGCAATATCTGATGAGCAGGGATCGTGCCCGAAAAGTTCGCGTGCGCGACCTGACCCATATTCGGAAAGGAGCTCGTCAATCTGCGGCTTCGAACGTGCATCGACTCCATACAAAATCGCGGGCGCCAGCGCGTTGCACTCGGTATCGACCGGCACACAGTCGCAACCCAATGCGGAAAGGCCCACGCATCCGATCTGCGCCGCGTTAACCCCCGATAGCATCACCAGCTCGCGCGACAAGCGGCAAAAATCGCCCCACCAAACTGCCTCAGCATCATGCTGGTACCATCCATCACACGGGTTGTCCGTCTCATGTCCACAAGAGGCTTGGCAAACGATGTTGCATCGATCATCGATTAAAACGCCTTTAGAGGCGCTTGTCCCAATATCAATACCCAGATAGAGCGCCATAGGTGCCTACTCCCCTCGCGCCGTACGAGCGGCAGCCATAAAACGAACCACCCGCTCAACATCAATCGGGGCATCCAGCTTTCCGTCGCGCTTTAAGCACGTGCCGACAAACGCGCCATCGTAGTGAGCAAATACGTCAGCCACGGTATTTTCGCGACAACCGGTGCCACATACCACGGGCACTTCGCCAACACGCTCGCGGACCTCGTCGGCAAGCTCGCCCGAAGCGCCACGACCGGCAGCCGAACCGCCGATGACCATCGCATCCGGTAGGCAATTAAAGAGAAGTGAATCGGCAATGTCCGCGGTCGTGCGGTCGTTGAGATAAACCTCGCCCTCGCTCGTGATGAAGTGAAAAAGCTTGAGGTCGTCCAAGCGCAGCGCCGCCTTGCGACGCATGGTGTGAGCGAAATCTCGGTTAATCAGCCCGAGATCACCGGCCCAGGCACCGCAAAAATTGCAGCGCGTGAACTGCGCGTCGACGGCAGCGCACAGCTCGATTGTGGCATCACCATCGTAAATTGCCTCAGCTCCCCAAGGAGTCGACAGATCATGGGACAGAGCCCCGATTACATAGCCCATCGATGCAAGGGTTGAGGGAGAAACATGCTGCTCATAGGGCATCGAGAGCTCATTGGTAATCAAAATGCCATCGACACCGCCCTGCTGCAACGCCTCGAGATCGCGCTTGGCGGCTTCCACGACCTGCGATACGCTTCCGCCCGGGTAATACAGCGGATCGCCCGGCAGAGGACGCAGGTGCAGCATTCCGATAACCGGCTTTTCGTTCTTGAACATCGAAGTTAGAAACGACATAACGTGCTCCTTCATAGGGTTATTGCAGGGACGTTACTCCCCCAGCACCTCGACGTACACTTTTCGCTTCTGCGGACCGTCAAACTCCGCAAGATAGATGTTCTGGGCACTTCCGCACACGATGTGGCCATCTTGGACGGGAAAGAAGCAACTGTTTCCACAAATCATGCTCTTGATATGCCCACAGGAGTTGTTACCGGTGGCTCCGTAGCTCGGCAGGAAGTGTGCATGCGCATAGGGGGCATCGAGTGGGGCGATGCGATCAAGCGTCTCCATAAGATCCGTCTCCACGCAGGGCAGCCCCTCGTTTACCACGATTCCGCAGGTCGTATGCGACAAAATAATCGCCGCCAAGCCATTGGTCACCGAGCTGCGTTCGATGGCAGCGTGCACGTCCTCGGTAATATCGATGAACTGGTCCGGAGCAGTCGATAGATAGCTCAATGTCTCGAGCGTCACCATGTTCACTCATCCCCTTCAAGAAAACGCAGGGCATTACCCCAGTAGAGCCTTTCTCGCGCATCATCGCGCATGGGCACGGTATCGAGCGCCCGCTTGAGTTTGAATGCACGGAAGCGCGGCGTATTGCTGGCGAACATCACTTGGTGCGATAGCGCGCGCTCATACCACAGCGGCCCCATATCGACCGTGAAAAGACGCTGCATCATCTCCTCGGGCGAATCGATGTAAGTGATAGAGGTGTCCACGTAGCAGTTGGGATACTTGAGCAGCATCGCCACGGTCTCGCGCACCCAGGGCCAGCCAAAATGGGTCAAACTAAAACGCACATTTGGATGCGTTGCGATTGTGTGCTCAAATGCAAGCGGGTTACTGCGCGAGAGCTCTGCGCCCGGCTCCCAAGACATACCGGCATGGAAAACCACCGGCTTGTTATAGCGCTCGCACAGTTCGTAAAGCGGCTCGGCCACAGCATCATCGGGGGCAAAACCCTGCTTTGCAGGATGCAGGCAAAGCCCCTTTGCCCCCAACTCGGTAAAGGCGCGCTCCAATTCGTCTGCGGCACCGCTCACCTGCGGGTCTACGCTCGCAAATCCCCACAGACGATCGGGATGTGCGGCAACCAGCATGGCAATCTGGTCATTGGTGCCAAAGTGCCCTCCGCATGCCGTGGTTACATCGAGCGGTATGAGCACGCTCTTCTGCACATCGCAGACGTCCATCTCGACTTGAAGCTCATCCCAATCCATGGGGCCCATATGCCCCATACCAAATTCTCGTGACCAAAAACCGAATCCATCAGGCTCATCACCCGGCGTACAGATCTCGCCGTAGAGCATAGGATGGACCAACATGTCGATAACCATTTCGTACTCCTTTCCAGGCATTTGACCCTAGTACGGCTCAAACGAACCAATCACTCGGGACGACAGCTCAGCGCCCGCCTTCATACACGCCGGAATATCAAGGCCATCGATCACGCCCTTGGTAAACCCGGCGATATACGAGTCGCCGGCACCCACGGTATTAACGACCTTCTCCGCCGGCACGATCCCGCACTCATAGAAGCGCTCACCGTCATAGGCAATGCTTCCCTTCTCGCCAAGCGTGGCAACCGCAACGCGCGGCCCCAATTCCTGCGCGTGACGTACCCAGTCCCGCAGCTCCGGAGTGTCATCTTCAAACGACATAAATGCGTAGTCAACGTAGGGAAAATGATTCTCGCAGGCATATTCGGGATCTTGGCTGAACACCGAGAAGTCCATAACCACCGTCTTGCCCGCATTATGCCACTCGGGCAGGAGGTCCAAACAATTGCCAAACAGGTCGGTATGAATGATGTCATGCTCTAGGATAAACGCCCGGTCATCTTCATTCGGACGATATGTCTCCATTACGCCATCGATTGCCTCGAGATGCACGCGATCGACGCCGTCTTTCAATGCCATGAGCATCACCGAGGTGTCGCCATCCTCCACCCGCAGATGAGAGATATCAAACCCCTCGGCGGCCAGCGCCTCTCTCATCTTGTCTCCGTACTCGTCCTTGCCGACAACCGACACGGCGGATACCGAAACGCCCAATCGTGCAAGATGGATACCCCAGTCAATGCCATTACCAGTCGGATAGAACACGCCGATGTTTTGATAGACGTCCGCACAGCAAAAACCAGCCGCACACGCTTTAATACCCATGGTCTTCTCCAATGTTCAAAAGGGGACCCACCACATGGCGAGCCCCCTTTTCGCGTTTCGCTTATTGTTTTGCATCGGCTGTCCAAGGCCTCATAGCCAGACCGCCGTACGCTTTCTTAAGCTATTCGACGATTGGTGCTCCGTGGCCCCAAGAACCTTCCATGCCGCACACGGTCGAGGCAAACCCGGCAGCAAAGTCGAGCGCGCGCTCGATGGCCTCGGCGCCGCCCTCACCACGCTTGGCGGAATCGAGATAGCACATCAAAAACGAGGTGAGGAACGAGTCGCCCGCCCCCATGGTGTCCTTCATGTCCGTTACCGGTTTAGCCAGCTGGCGGTAATAACGCTCGCCGTCGTAAGCGATGCAGCCCTCGGCGCCCGCCGTAGCCGACACAAAACGCGGACCCAGACCCTTCACCCATGCCAGACGCTCGCGAATCTCGTCCTCACTCGCGGCATCCGCCGCACTAAAGAAAGCAAAATCGACATAGGGCGCAATCTGCTCGTAGTACTCGTCGGTGGAGTCGTCCGAAAAGTCAAAAGAGACCGTGACGCCCGCAGCCTTCAACTTGGGCAGCTCGCGCTCGGTGAAGCAATAGTTGCCCGAATGAACCACATCGAACTGCTTCATGTACGAAAGGTCAAAGCGATCGAGAACATAGCGCGCATCGCCACGGATACCGCCCTCGTTGGAGCCGAGGAAGACACGGTCACCGTCAACGACGGTCACGCGAGCCGCTCCGTTCTCGCCAATCATCTGCTCGCACTTGTCAAGCTCGATACCCTCATCCTCGAGGCTTGCAATGACATGCTCGGCAGCGGCGTCATTGCCAAAAATGCCCATGTATGCAGAGCGTGCGGCACCGCATTTCTTGGCATAAACGGCGAAGTTCACCGCATTGCCGCCGGGATACATGGTGTGGATATGCTCGTAGCGATCGACGACGTTGTCGCCAAATCCGAGCGCGTTAACGTTAAATGCCATGGCCTTTGCCCCTTCTAGTACTCGACAACACCCATATAGCGACGGAAATCGGGATCGTGATCAAACACCTTGCCGCGTGCAGCACGCAGCTCGCAGTTCATGGCGTAGAACAGCACCGGGTCCAGATAGGCACGGACACTCGCCGGCACGGCTTCCATACCGTACTCCTTGGCATCGAGCACCATCAGCGTATCGGTATGCGTCTTAAGGAACGCAAGGGCGCGCTCGTCCATAGCACGGCACTCGCTGGAGCCCATCTGCAGGAAGTAAAAAACGCCATCCTGAGTAGCCTCGAAGGGGCCGTGGAAGTACTCGGCAGAGTGGATGTAGCTGCAGTGCTGCCACTGCATCTCCATAAGAGAGCAGATAGCGAAACCGTAGGTCTGGCTAAAGTTGGGACCGCTGCCCAGAATGTAGAAGAACTCGTGCTCCTGGCAAAGCTTGGCAAAACGATCACCTAGCTCGGCATTTACCTTCTCACGTGCCGGGGGAAGAATCTTATCCATCTCGGCGATACCGGCATACATATCGGCAAGATCGGCGTAACCCTCCTGCTGATCGAGCAGCTCGGCCGCAAGCGACAGCGAAATGCCAGCGGGGACCTCGGCCTGCGGCACGCCCTCGCCCCAGGGGTAGACCCACGTGGTCCACTTGCCGGAGTCAATCTTGGATCCAGCGTTGTCGGTCTGGGCGATCACCGTAGCGCCGGCAGCAAGGGCAATCTCGCAGCCCTCGACGACCTCGGGGGTGTTGCCACTGTGGCTGCAAGCAATGACTAGGGATTTCTCACCCAAGCGGCGCGGGCGCATGATATCAAACTCGCGAGCCGTATAGATATACGAAGTGAAGGTGGTTGCCTCGCGCTGCAGAAGCTCATGAGCCGGGATCAAATCGATCATGGAGCCACCGCAAGCAATCCAGTAGACGCTGTCGAACTTGCCCTTCTCGGCAATTGCCTCTTTGATCAGATCGTGTGCGTTCATATCCAGTTCCTTTCTTGTTTGGTCCGCAATCAATGACGTTGGCTGCGTGGCCGATAGTTGTTTTAGTCAATCAGATATTTCTCGAATGCGGCCATGTTCTTGGCATCTGCCGCCGCCGGGTCATCGTAGTAACGCCCGTCCGTGATTTCCTGGCCCAGCATGCCATCGAAACCATGGGCATTAAGCGTGGCGACGAAGGCGTCCATATCGTGCTTGCCATCGCCCCACACCAGATGGCCATACGGGTCACCGTCGATAAAGTGCATCTCGTGAATTGCCCCATCACCAAAGGCGGCAAACCAGTCCTCGAGCGTCTCGCCCGCAACGCCCATCGCGGTTGTATCAACCATGGGCTGTAAGTACGGGCTCGCGACCTCGTCAATCATGCGCTTCGCATCGGAAACCGTCGTTACAAGGTTGCTCTCCTCGGGACGCAGGCTTTCCATCGTAAGCACCAGACCGTGCTCACCGGCATACTCCGCCAGAATGGACAAGTGCTCGCGGCTGCGCTTCCAGGCTTCCTCGCGGTCCTCGTCCCAGTCGCCCCAGCCCGAGTTGACGGACATACGGTCGCACCCAAGTACCTCGGCAAGCTCAATGCCGTGCTTAAAGTACGCCAGGCTGCGCTGTTCATGCAGCGGTTTGCGTGCGCAGTACTGCCAAGGATAGACAACATTCTCGGGGCACAGAGTACGATACCTAAGCCCACGGTCTGCAGCCTTTTTCGCCAGGACCTCAGCCTCAAAGTAGCCCGTGTGGTCGAGCGTCACATGCGGCTCCGCACACCACAGCTCAATGGACTCAAAGCCCAAACGCTGCTGCACATCAAGGAAGTAATCGAGCGACCACATGATGTAGTGGATATTCATGCCCGCAATCTGTTCGCGGCGCAGCGTCGGTTTGGATTCAGACATCTTATGCCTCCTTATTTCGATCGAACACGATTTGTCCGTCCGACATCGTCATATCAACCGCAAGATCGCGTGCGTCGCGATAATCGAGGTCGAACACATCCCGATTGAGCACGCAGATATCGGCAAGCTTGCCAACCTCAAGCGTACCCAGCTCGTCTTCGCGCATCAGATCGTACGCGCCCCCGGCAGTCCAAGCGCGCAAGAGCTCGACAAGCGTCAGCGTGTTGACCTCATTCACGGGCAGTCCGTCGGCGAAGAATCCGCCGCACGCGCTGTAGATTGACTCGCCCAGGCTCGGAATCAGCAGTGGCAAATCCGTTCCACAGCACACTGTGCATCCGGAATCTTCCATGCCGCGGCGATTCCAGCTGTGCAAAAGTCGCGTCTCGCCAATTTGTCGACGCATCATCGACAGGCAATCCTCGCGCCGGTCCAGCGTCAGAATCTGCGGATAGACCTCGCAAATTCCGCCTAACTTGCCAAACTCGACAAGATCGGTCGGGTCAGAGTTCTCGAGATCGGTAATCGCATGGCGGCGAAGCATCCGTCCATGCTCGTCTCGAGGCAGCGAGGCATAGAGCGCCACGGTGCGGCGAACGGCGCCATCGCCCTGGCAATGCAAGGAATATCGGAAGCCGTCAGCATCAATTGCACGCAGCTCGTTCTCAATCAGATCCCACTCGGGCTCTTCGACAACCGTCTTGCCGGCAGCTCCCGCATCGGCCGTGTCCTCATAGGGGTCAATCATCTCGGCAAGCCCCGCCCATACGCCGCGATCGGTCATACGGTTGAAGCCAGAAAAACGAACGAACGGTCCCCGGAAGCGCTCTCGCGCCTCGCGGGCATATGCCAAATTTGCACCGGCACCCACCGGCTGCGACATCATAGAGACGCGAACCGTCAGCTCACCAGATTCCTCACGGCGAGCCATTTCGTCGGCAAAGCCGTAGTAGTCATCAAACGCCATCTCCTTGATGGCGGTAACGCCGCGCTCGTTAAGCATGCTCATGTAGTCCGAATACCCGGCGCGCACCTCGGGTAGCGCGAGGAAATCGCTCATCATGCGCCAGATCTTCTCGGCATAGCACGCCTGGGGTGTAAAGCCGTATCGCGCACTGGCGGCAGCATTGAGAACGCAGGTCTCCGCACCCGGTGTAAAGCAGACGACAGGGATATCGCCAAAACAATCGTCAAACACAGCTGCCGTATTTGCGTTCTCGGCATCCGATGCCAACGTTTCGGGCATGTTGTGGCCAAAAGCCGCCGCACAATCCGGATGATCATCTTTCCATGCACGCAAGAGCGACACGGCCTCTTTGGCATCGGCGACGCCGGATAGATCAGACCCCAACGTCCGCAGCGCCCAGCCCGTATAGAAGGTATGCACATCGATCAGGCCAGGCATGACGGTGCGGTCGCCCAGGTCAACTACCTCGTCCGCTTGGGTCAAATACGAAGCTACCTCACACTTGGTGCCAACAGCCTCAATTCGATTGCCACGGACCGCTACGAAACCTTCAAACGGCAGGTCCCCCGTACCGGTAAAGACGCTCTTAGACGTCAGGACCGTCAAACGATCAGACATCACAACCACCTACATCGGAAGCATGCCAGAGATTGCCGTTACGATCAGGCCAAAGACGACCATGAAAATGAAGAACTTCCAAATGGTCTTCCACCATTGGCCAAACGAAATCTTAGCCACGGCAAGGCCGGCGACCGTCATGCCCGCCACGGGACTGATGGTGTTGATGGTCTGATTAGCAAACTGGAGCGCGGTAACGGCTGCCTCGGGATTGAGGCCCATAAGCTCGGTCAGGGGGCCCATAACAGGCATGGTGAGCGCCGCCAGGCCAGAACTCGAGGGAACCAGCAAAGAGAGCAGGCCAAGGACGATATACATAAACGTGGTGTAGACGGCGGCGGGTGCACCGGCGAGCGCAGTAGCGAGCGCCTGGAGGATGGTGTCGATGATCATGCCGCCCTCGGCGATGACCAGAATACCGCGAGCGATACCAATAACGATGGCAGCGTACGCAAAGTCGGCGAGACCCTTAACGAACTCCTCAGCGATCGTCTGCTGGTCAAGACCGCCCAGGATACCGGCAAGCAAGCCCATGCCAAGGAACACGGCGGAAATCTCATTCATGTACCAGCCCTGGGTAACAAGACCCCAGACGATAATGCCCATACCGCAAGCAAAATCGATAAGCACGAGCTTCTGACGGATAGTGAACTCTTCCTCAATGGAGGCATCGGTCACGGAAAACTCGATACGCTTGAGCTTATCGTCCTCATACGTAATGGACGACTCGGGGTTTTTCTTGACGCGCATGGCGTAGCGCATGGCCCATGCGATACCGACGGCAGTGAAGATGACCCAAGAAACGGCGCGCAGCCACAGTTGCGGATTGCCCTCGATGCCAATGATGCCTTGGGCGATCAAAACATTAAACGGGTCGATGGTCGAGGCACAATATCCCAGGTTAGGGCCAAGGAAGCAGATGATGAATGCCGTCATCGAGTCATAACCGATACCCATCATGATGGGAATGAAGATGGCATAGAACGGCAGGGCTTCCTCAGACATACCAAACGTAGTGCCGCAAATGGACAGCAACGTCATCGTGATGGGAATGATGAGGATGTCCTTGTTCTTAAGCTTTTTAATCACACGGCTCATGCCGGCATTCAAAGCGTTGGTCTTGGTGATGATTGCGAACGATCCGCCAATCAATAAGACGAACGCAACGACGTCGGCAGCCTCTTGGATACCTTTGGTGGGCGCTTGCAGGACCGCGAAGATATCCTGGCCCAAATTGATGGTCTCACCGGTCTCGGAATCGGTGTAGTTCTTATCGACCTGTTCATAGGTTCCAGCAACGGCGACTTCACGCTCGCCCGCCGCTGTCGAAATCGTCTTGCGCTGATACTGACCAGAGGGAACGATCCAAGTCAGGACCGCAAAGACAACGATCAGCAAGAACATTATCGTATAGACATGCGGTAATTTGAACTTAAAACGTCTGTTTGTCTTCTTCGCCTTCGTATCTGACATAGATACCTCCAAAGAACTCGAGACTGCATCGCATCTCGCTTCAACGTTTGCACAATGCAAACGTTCTATGACGTTCTATAGATTACCAGCAGCTTTTTCCTTCATCAAGATAATTTCAAACTGATTGCCGCAACGCGGTTGAACGGTTGCGTTTGCGCCGTGAACGGTATGGAAACGCCCGGTGAGATGATCCACCGGGCGCTTCCATTCGCAATGTCCTAGATGTCAAAAACGTAGCGAGACCCAACGATTCGCTGACGACCGATGATAAACGGCCGCCGCTGCTCATCGAAAAAGAAGGCTTCCATATAAAACAAGGGTTCGCCAACGGGAACTGCCAACAGTCGAGCGACCTCGGGCGACGCGCAGGCGATCTCGAGCGTGCACGGGTCGGTAAACGCGGGCGTGCGGCCCGTCCGGTTGCGCACGAACTCAAAAATGGATTGGTTAGATAGAGGTGCCGTTGATAGATAGGCGTTGTCCTCGTAAACATATATGTTGTTCTCAAGCATGACAGGGACGCCATCGGCAGTGCGCACGCGCTCAACGCAAATCAAGTCAGTTCCAACGGGAACACCAAAGAACTGTGCTTCGGTGGAATCCGCCGGCAGTATCTTTCTCGAAATGACACACGCCCCCGGTTCCATTCCGTTAACGCGGCATGCGTCCGAAAAACTCTGAACGTCATCCTTCTGGCGAATCTTGCGCTTGAGCTTGGGGGCATTGACAAACGTGCCTTTCCCCTGTCGCTTCGTTAGATAGCCCTGCTGGACGAGCTCCTCAATAGCGCGTCGCACGGTAACGCGGCCAACTTTATAGCTCTCAGCCAATTCGAATTCGTTGGGTATCCGCGCGCCTGCCTTGTAGGCGCCGGAGTTGATTTCGTTTTTAATGATATCAATGACCTGTTGGTACAGCGGTATCGCTGCTTTACCGTCAGTCGGCCCTTCAGTCGGTGGCATATACCCTCTCCCAGCACAATTAATTCTAAAACGGGCTTAAAGGCATTCAACAAGCCCTTAAGCCCGCATTAGCTTAAAGTATGCTAGGTGTCGCACCAAAATGTTGGCTATTTACTCATCAGACCCGAAAAACGCGCAACTACCGCGCTCCTAAGAAAGCGTGAGCAGCTCCGGCAGCTGGTCGATAATCTTGTCCGCGGCATCTTGGCTAAAGCCAAAGCGCTCCTCGCGCTTGGCAATAACTGTCAGACCGGCGCGCTTGCCGGCAGTGATGCCAGGCACCGAATCCTCAACGCAGCAGCAGCGATTCGCGGGCAGCCCCAGCAGGTCCAGCGCATGCAGGTAGATGTCGGGCTCGGGCTTGCTCTCCTTAAACTGCTCGCCACTCACCACATACTCAAAGGCATCCGACAGCCCGCACGCATTGAGTACTTCCTCGATGCTATCCATGGGCGACGAGCTAGCAAGCGCCACGCGAACGCCGCGGCGCGGCAGCTCTCGAATCGTATCCACAGCGCCTGGGTTAATCAAAGTCTGATAGTCGCGCGGACGTTTATGCGCCCACTCATCCCAACGGGCCAACGCCTCCTCGCCAGTAAAATGTCCCTTACCGGCACGCTCAAACCAATCGACCAGCATGTGGAGAAAGAACTGATGCGAGGTACCGACCTGCCCGTTCAACTCCTCTTGGGTCAGGTTCAACCCAAGCTCCTTGGCAAACGCGGCAGTCTCGCCCAGATAGTAATACTCGGTATCGACAATGACACCGTCCATGTCAAAGATAACGGCGTCGAACGGAAATGCGGACACGGCACCCTCCCTAACAAAAGG
>ERZ840517.1580-NODE-1580-length-23733-cov-3.008953_pt1 | contig 23733 bp, 23 predicted proteins | sample MGYA00519876_ERZ840517 | MGnify/ENA primary metagenome ERZ840517 (study PRJEB31850, sample SAMEA3708882) | human gut metagenome | biome: human gut; feature: human-associated habitat; material: faeces | place: China | collected 2014 ... | reverse complement strand
TAAAAAGAATCTTAAAGAGTATAAAACAAAAAAGCTTCAAAAAGAACTGGCGGATGCCATTTCGAAAATTCCTTCTGATCAGGAATCAGCCATTTTTGAACAAAATGAATTGTTTTTAGATTTGACAACTAATTATGAAAGAGAAGGCTTGTATAAGATTGAGCTAAAGGATGTGCTTAACAAAGCAAGACTAATTGAGGAGGAAAACAGCACATTCCTTTTGGAACAGAAAAGAAAATTTAATGATCATTTTTCAAAATGGCAGGAATTATTTAGAAGCTTTCTGACAGCAGAAATTGAATCAGACTGTCTGCTTCCTGATGGAAACCTGCAGGATTTTATTGTTCATCTGGAATGGATTGCACTTGAATATACAGCGATCAAACAATTTCTTTTTCTGGATTGGATACAAAATGGTTCGTTGACATATGAAAAGATACGCGACACAATCACGTTAGTTTGTCGTATGACCGGATATGAGGAAGATGACATTTACGAGTACATGCAGGATTGTTTTGATGATGTTGTGTGGGAGTGGGGATATTTGGCATTTATTTTGACTTAATGGAGGAATGATGTAATGAGGTTGTTATTTCGACAGAGATTTTTTTCATGGTTTGACAGCTATGATATTTACAATGATAATGAAGAAACTGTATATACAGTAAAAGGTCAGCTTTCAATTGGACATTGCCTGACGATTTATGATGCAAATAATAATCGCATAGGAATGGTACAGGAAAAGTTTTTAACATTTCTTCCTAAATTTGAAATCTACGAATATGATCTGCAAAATAATTGTCGGTATATTGGACAAATCAGCAAGGAATTTACTTTTTTTAAGCCAAGATATAATATTGATTTCAATGGCTGGCAGATTGAGGGAAGCTGGACTGAGTGGGATTATTCTATCTTAGATTCAAACGGACGAAATATTGCGCAAATCTCAAAGGAACTGTTTCATATGACAGATACTTATGTATTAGATATTGCACGACCATCAGATGCATTGCATGTATTAATGTTTGTTTTGGCTATGGATGCAGAAAAATGTTCTAGAAATAATTAAATAAAGACCTTCCAGTTGTTCGTTGAAAAATGAACAGCGGAAGGTCTTTTTTATTAACACAATTCTTTTTTTTCTGTCAGTGTATGGCGATAAACATGGAAGAAATATATATTTTCCGCAATTGCAGTGATTCCCCAAGAGAATACATATAGGATGTATAGCGACTGGATGGTATGGAAATAGGCGAATATCGTATATATCCAGATGATACGAAATACGCATGATCCCATAACAACAACAAAAGTAGGAACAGCTGTCTTTCCAAGACCTCTTGAGGCAGCAATGGAAGCATCCATAAAAGCCGAGGCACTATAAGAAAGCGCCATAATGGAAAGTCTTGTAATACCAGCTTCCACAACAGCCTTATCACTTGTAAACAGATAAAGAAACGGATATCTTGCAAGATAAATGCCTACACCAAGTACTAAGCTTGTAATAAAAGAGTAAAACAAACATATCAAATAGGTTTGCAGAATACGTTTCTTTTTCCGTGCACCAAAATTTTGGGCAATAAAACTGGAACAGGCTGTATAAAAAGCAGCCATCATATCATATACAAGAGGATCTGCATTTGCAGCGGCAGAGTTTCCTTCTACAAGAACATGGTCAAAGGAATTGACACTGCTTTGCACAAACAAATTGGCGAAGGCAAATAGTGAGTACTGGAAAGCAGAAGGAATTCCAATTTGTAAAATACCGACTGCTTTTCTTTTGTCAAAGCGAATTTCTGATAAACGCAGACAATATTTTTCCTTTCCTGTCAACAGTGCCCGCAAGATTAAAAATGCAGAGATGAACTGTGAAATCATACTTGCAAGTGCAACACCAGCAACACCAAGGTGACATACAATAACGAAGAATAAATTTAAAATGACATTTACAACACCTGCGAAAGCAAGATAATATAGCGGTCGTTTCGTATCTCCGGCAGCGCTAAGCACCGCATTTCCAAAGTTATATAATCCAAGTGCAGGCATACCAAGCAGATAGATTCGAAGGTACAATACAGCTCCATCAATAAGTTCATCCTTTGTATTCATTAAAGCAAGAATATTGTGAGAAAAAAGAATGCCAAATACAGTTATTAAAATACCACCTGCCAGACAGATAATTACCGCCGTATGTACAGTGCGCTTTAACCCCTCATCGTCCTTTGATCCAATGTGAAGTGCAGTTAGTGCGTTTACACCGCTGGCAAGACCAAGTAAAATTCCAGTAAATAACGTGACAAGAATGCTGGTAGAACCAACAGCACCGAGTGCAATCGCTCCTGCAAATTTTCCTACTACTGCCACGTCTGACATATTAAACAAAACCTGCAGGATGTTTGTAAACATCAGCGGAACGCTGTACACAAAAATTTTTTTCCAAAGGGATCCGCTACATAGATCCATTTCATGTGATTTGCTGCTCATAAAAAATAGTTACTCCTTTTAGTAGATGCTCTCACTATCATAACGCTAAAATAAAAAAAAGCAAGCGAAAAAACAACAATATAATAATCGAAGCAAAATATCTCTTGTGCAACGCCTGTATTTATGTTATGATGTTTTAGATAAAAACGAAAAAAGTTGAAATGGAGGAGAAGCAATGCGTATTTTGGTTGAAAATGGACGGCTTTTGGACCCTTCCAGGGAACTTGACGTTCAGGAAAGCCTGTGGATCGAGGATGGCATCATCTGCGAGAAACAGGCTTTTTCTGCGAATCAGGCTGATCGCCTGATTGATGCAGCCGGTGGTTGGGTTGTGCCAGGTTTGATCGATCTTCATGTTCACTTCCGTGATCCGGGACTTGAATATAAGGAAACTATTGAAACAGGATGCTTGGCAGCAGCACATGGCGGTTATACAACTGTATGCCCTATGCCAAACACAAAGCCTTCAACTGATTGCCCTGAGGTGGTAAAGGAAGTTCTTGACAAGGCATCAGCAGCATGTGGTGTTCATGTTCTTCCAGTTGGTGCTGTTACGGTAGGTCAAAAGGGTGAACAGCCAACTGATGTTGCAGCATTAAAGGCAGCTGGAATTGTTGCAATCAGCGAGGATGGAAAATCCGTTATGAATTCTGAGGTTTATCGTGAAGCAATGCTGCAGGCAGCTGAATGTGATATTCCAGTATTTGCTCATTGTGAGGATATTAATCTTGTTCACGGTGGCTGCATGAATGCAGGAAAGCGTGCAAAAGAACTGGGTCTTCCAGGTATCTCAAATGCAGTAGAGGATATTATTACAGCAAGAGATATTCTGCTTGCAAATGAAACAGGTGCACAGCTTCATTTGTGTCACTGCTCGACAAAAGAAAGCGTTAATCTGGTAAAGTGGGGCAAGGAGATGGGTGTTAAGCTGACGGCAGAGGTCTGCCCGCATCACTTTGCACTTTCAGATGAGGATATTCCATCAGCAGAAGATACGAACTATAAAATGAATCCGCCGCTTCGTTCTAAGGAAGATGTAGAGGCTATTAAGCAGGCATTAAAGGATGGTGTTATGGAGGTTATCTCAACAGACCATGCACCTCATCATGCTGACGAGAAGGCAAAGCCATTTACACAGGCACCATTTGGTATTGTTGGATTAGAGACAGCAGTTGCACTTACAATAACAAACCTTGTCCGTACAGGTTGGCTGACACCAATGCAGATGATCGCTTATATGAGTACAAATCCAGCAAAGGTTCTTGGAATTGATAAGGGAACATTAAAGCCTGGAAGCTGTGCAGACGTCACAGTCATTATGCCAGATGAATCTTATGTCATTGATGCAGCTTCTTTTGCTTCAAAGGGAAAAAATACCCCGTTTGATGGTCAGAAAGTGTGGGGACGTGTTGCATTAACTATTGCCGATGGAAAAATCATTTATGAAAATGAGCAATAAAAATTGAAAATCAAATACAGGAAGGAGATAAAAAATGATTAACAAACTTGTTAGCAAAATCAAAAAAATGGGAGCACCAGTTGTAGTAGGCCTTGATCCAATGTTAAATTATGTGCCGGAATTTGTTCAGAAGAAGGCATTCGAGGAGTACGGAGAGACCTTAGAGGGAGCAGCAGAAGCAATCTGGCAGTTTAATAAGGCAATTGTAGACCAGATCTATGATATCGTGCCTGCTGTAAAGCCGCAGATTGCTATGTATGAGCAGTTTGGTGTTCCGGGCGTTGCTGCATATAAGAAGACTGTTGATTACTGTAAGTCAAAGGATCTTGTTGTAATCGGTGATGTAAAGAGAGGCGATATCGGTTCTACCTCTGCTGCATATGCAGTTGGTCATCTGGGAAAAGTAACTGTTGGAAGCAAAAAAATTGCTGCATTTGATGAAGATTTCGCAACTGTAAATCCTTATCTTGGAACTGATGGAATCAAGCCGTTTGTTGATGTATGCAAGGAAGAAAAGAAGGGTATTTTTGTTCTTGTTAAGACTTCTAATCCTTCAAGTGGTGAGTTCCAGGATCGTCTTATCGATGGAAGACCGCTGTATGAGCTTGTTGGCGAGAAGGTTGCTGAATGGGGCGCTGATGCAATGGGCGACGAATACAGCTACGTTGGCTGCGTTGTTGGTGCAACATATCCAAAGATGGGTGAAATCTTACGTAAGGTAATGCCAAAGAGCTACATCCTTGTTCCAGGTTATGGTGCTCAGGGCGGTACTGCTGCAAGTCTTCGTCCATACTTTAATGAGGATGGTCTTGGTGCAATTGTAAACTCCTCAAGAGGAATTATTGCAGCTTATAAGCAGGAAGCATACAGCAAGTTTGGACCAGAGCATTTTGCAGAAGCATCAAGAGCAGCAGCAGAAGCAATGATCGCAGACATTGCATCCATCTTCTAAAATTGATTAGAAAGGGTTTTGATAACGTATGAAAAAGAAGGAACGTGCGGTTGTTCTCTCACAGGAATGTATCGCTACCGATATTTACAGTATGTGGATTGAGACACCGGACATCGCAGCAGAAGCGATTCCGGGTCAGTTTATAACATTATACACAAAGGATGCAGACAAGCTTCTTCCAAGACCAATCAGTCTGTGTGAAATTGATAAGAAAAATGGACGTCTGCGCATCGTATATCGAATTGCCGGAGCAGGAACAAAGGAGTTTTCTGCCTATAAGGCAGGCGATGCTGTTGAGATTATGGGACCGCTTGGAAATGGCTTTTCGGAAACTGGAAAAAAGCCAATGGTAATCGGAGGTGGAATCGGTATTCCGCCAATGCTTGGTCTGGCAAAAAGCCTGAAGAAATCTGGAAGCGATGTGACTGCTGTTTTAGGCTATCGAAGCGAACTGTTTTTACAGGATGAGTTTGCATCCTGCAGCAGCGTTTACAATGCAACAGAAGATGGAAATAGCGGAACAAAGGGTACTGTAATTGACGCAATAAAGGGAAATAACCTTGATGCAGATATAATCTTTGCATGTGGTCCAAAGCCAATGCTTCGTGCAATTAAAGAGCTTGCAGCACAAAAACAGATTCCATGTTATATTTCCCTTGAGGAGCGTATGGCATGTGGAATCGGAGCGTGTCTTGCATGTGTATGTCAGACAAAAAATGTGGATGGTCATTCAAATGTGCATAACGCCAGAGTCTGCAAGGACGGTCCTGTATTTAAAGCAGAGGAGGTAGAACTGTGAGTATGAATATGACTGCAGAAAAAAATGCACCTGCTCTTGATACAAGTGTTACAATCGCAGGTGTAACCTTAAAAAATCCAGTTATGACTGCATCTGGCACATTTGGTTCTGGTGCGGAATATAGTGAGTTTGTTGATTTGAACAAGCTGGGAGCTGTTGTGACAAAGGGTGTAGCCAATGTACCGTGGCCGGGCAATCCAACACCAAGAATTGCAGAGACACACAGCGGTATGCTCAATGCGATTGGTCTTCAAAATCCTGGTATAGATCTGTTTTGCAAGCGCGATATTCCGTATTTAAAGCAGTTTGATACAAAGATCATCGTAAATGTGTGCGGAAGAAGTACAGAAGATTATTTAGAGGTAGTGGAGCGCCTTGGAAATGAGCCTGTTGATATGCTTGAGATTAACATTTCCTGCCCAAATGTTAAAGAGGGCGGAATTGCTTTTGGACAGGATCCAAAGGCAGTCGAGGCAATCACAAAGGCTGTAAAAACAAAGGCAAAGCAGCCTGTAATTATGAAGTTAAGCCCTAATGTAACAGATATTACTGTTATGGCAAAGGCAGCAGAGGCCGGCGGTGCTGATGCAATTTCTCTTATTAATACTCTGACAGGAATGAAGATCGATATTAACCGTCAGTGCTTTGCACTTGCAAATAAGACAGGCGGTCTTTCAGGTCCGGCAATAAAACCTATTGCTGTACGTATGGTTTACCAGGCAGCAAATGCAGTTTCGATTCCTGTAATCGGAATGGGAGGTATTGCTTGTGCAGAGGATGCACTGGAATTTATTCTGGCAGGTGCAAGCACAGTAAGCATTGGAACAGCAAACTTCTTTAATCCATATGCAGCAGAAGAGACTGTGCAGGGAATTGAAGCATATATGCGCGAGAAAAAGGTTGACCGTCTGACCGATCTGATCGGAATTGTAAAGTAAAAGATGGAAAGTCTTGAATATTAAGGTATTCTATGATATAATCATTTGCCGTAAAACGCAAACAAAAAAGGAGATTTCTGGTATGGAACAGTACAAGAAGGAATTTATTGAATTTATGATTGACTGCCAGGTTTTAAAGTTTGGCGACTTTGTAACTAAGAGTGGCAGAAAGACACCATTTTTTGTAAACACAGGTTATTACCGCACAGGTTCTCAGTTAAAGAAGCTCGGTGAGTATTATGCAAAGGCAATTCATGAGAGCTTTGGCAGTGATTTTGATGTGCTGTTTGGACCTGCTTATAAGGGAATTCCACTGTCTGTAACAACTGCTATCGCTCTTAGTGATGAGTTCGATACCGATGTGCGCTACTGCTCTAATCGTAAGGAAGTAAAGGATCACGGCGATGTCGGCATTTTACTTGGCGGTCCGATCAACGATGGCGACCGTGTTATGATGATCGAGGATGTAACTACATCTGGCAAGTCCATTAATGAGACAATGCCGATCATTCAGGCACAGGGCAACGTGACCGTAACTGGTCTTTGCGTTTCTGTTGACCGTATGGAGAGAGGAACAGGCGAGAAGAGCGCTATTGCAGAGCTTGAGGAGAAGTTTGGCATCCGTATCCGTGCAATTGTTACAATGCAGGAAGTAATTGAACATCTTTACAACAAGCCATACAAGGGCAAGATCATTATTGATGATACCATTAAAGCAGCAATTGATGAGTATTATAAGCAGTATGGTGCAAAATAAAAATCAAGCAAAAATTGAAGAAAGGTTTGGGTGATGATATGGAACAAAAGCTGTATAAAACGGTTAATTCCGCAGGAATCTCCAGTATTGTTACTGGTATCATTGCAGTAGTAGCAGGACTTGCCTGTGTGGCTGGCGGTATCCTGGCATTGATTCAGGGTGGCCGTCTCTTAGGGGCACGAAAGAATATCCTGTTCTGATAAGCCAAAGGGGTTTTTATGGAAGCACAGAAAGTTGAGCGCAGCAATGCCGCACGATACGGTGTGCGCAGAGTTTCCTGGCAGGGAATTGCTTCAAGTATACTTTTAATCATCCAGATCATTCTTCTTTTTTCTGCCGTTTATCTGTCATATCTGGCAGAAGGAAAGGGTGGACTTATTGTCGGTATACTAGGAGTAGCAGCCTTTGTTCTGGCGATTGTCAGTGTCGGACTTTCCATCTGGGGACTCTTAAAAAAAGAGCAAAATCATGCAGGCTGCATGGTCGGAGGAATCGGCAGCCTCTTGATTGCGGCAGGAATTATAATAATCTGTACGATATTGTAAATACATATTCGTTCAAACGATTTTAGTTCAAATGATTTTATATTGAAAGGAAACTGTCTATGACATCAAATAGAAAGGAAAGGTTAGCACTCGTTACAAAAAGGCTGGAAGATGAACTTGTGCAGCAGAATGATTTTTTTCATTCCTGCTGTGAGCTGGCACTTGGCTGTAAAATCAGCGAAGAATCACACGCATACTTAAGCTATCGTGTATGCCGCGAAACACTAGGACATAAAAACGGTGTTTATCTGTGTCTTCTTTATGCACAGCTGTACGCTGCAAACTGCCTGCTGACAACATACGGCAGCCAGATTGATGAGCAGCTGCGTGACGAGTTTACCTGCGTTAACAGGGAGCTTCTTTCACAGATTCTTTTGATGACAGCGCAGCATGACGGACCTGAGCAGATACGTGATGCACTGTATTGGTTTTACAGTGATTACTGTGAACTATTTGTACAGCTGCATGCGGTACTGCTTTCTAATAATATTTCGCTTACATTTGGCGGTCCCTTTTTAATTAGTACATTACAGGACAACAATCTAAAACAATGGCAGCAGCATATGTGGGACTGTGGACTTTATCTGGGAAAACGCTTTGAGGAGCGCTTTTTTCAGTCAGTAAAAAAAGTCTTTTCTCAGCCTGAAAACACAAATTGTTTTGACTGCTATATAAACCTGTTTCCAAAGCAGGTATCTATTGATACACCTGTAAATGAAGGCTTTCTGCTGACTTTGTGGCAAAAAAAGCAGTGGGAGCAAATGACTACACAGCTTCGCCTTATGGCTAAGTGATAGATTAAGCAATACCAAAATAGCATTACCATCATAATAACAACTAGGAGGAATCAAAATGGAACCATTGGTAGGTATTATCATTGGCAGTGACTCTGACCTTGGTGTCATGAGTAAGACAGCAGAGATTTTAGACAAACTGGAGATCCCGTATGAGTTTAGCATCATCTCTGCACACCGGACTCCGGACAGAATGTATGAATATGCAAGACAGGCAAGAAAAAGAGGTTTAAAAGCAATCATTGCAGGAGCCGGCGGAGCAGCTCATGTTCCAGGCATGGTTGCCGCTATGACAACCGTTCCTGTAATTGGCGTTCCGATTCAGGCAAAAGCACTTGACGGCATGGATGCACTCTTCTCTATCTGCCAGATGCCTCCGGGAATCCCGGTTGCCACAGTTGCCATTAACGGTGCTTTAAATGCAGGTATTCTTGCAGCAAAAATCATTGCTACAAATGATGAAGCACTGGCAGACCGCCTTGAGGCTTACGCTACAAATATGAAGGAAACCGTTGAGAAAAAGGCTGCAAAGCTGGAAAGCATCGGTTACAGCGAGTATTTAAAGCAGATGCAGTCAAAATAATTATTAAAAATGACTCGCACAAATTAAAAATCACAAAACACGTATACCACATCACTACTACATAAGTGCTGCAAAAAGCAGCAGAAGGAGATCAACATGGATTACAAGCACGCTGGAGTTGACATTGAGGCAGGTTACAAGTCAGTTGAACTGATGAAGGAGCACGTTAAGAAAACACTTAGACCAGAGGTATTAACCGGACTTGGCGGATTTTCAGGAGCATTTTCTATGGAGCGTTTCAAGCAGATGGAAAAGCCAACTCTTGTTTCTGGAACAGATGGTGTTGGAACTAAGTTAAAGCTTGCTTTCTTAATGGACAAACATGACACGATCGGTATTGACTGCGTGGCAATGTGTGTAAATGATATTGCATGTGCTGGCGGTGAGCCGCTGTTTTTCCTTGACTATATCGCATGTGGAAAGAATTATCCGGAAAAAATTGCAGATATCGTAAAGGGTGTAGCTGAGGGCTGTTTACAGTCTGATGCAGCATTGATCGGCGGTGAGACTGCTGAGCATCCAGGTCTGATGCCAGAGGAAGAGTATGATCTGGCTGGCTTTGCAGTTGGTATTGTTGATGAAAAGGATATGATCACTGGACAGGATCTTAAGGCAGGCGATGTTTTAATTGGCGTTGCTTCCAGTGGTGTTCATTCAAATGGATTCTCTCTTGTTCGTAAGATTTTTGAGATGACAAAGGAAAGTCTTGATACCTACTATGATGAATTAGGAAAGACTCTTGGTGAGGCACTGCTCACACCTACCCGCATCTATGTAAAGGCAATGAAGAGTATGAAGGATGCTGGCGTAAAGGTAAAGGCATGCAGCCATATTACTGGAGGCGGTTTCTACGAGAATATCCCGCGTATGCTCAAGGATGATACCGTTGCTGTAATCGAGAAGAACAGCTACCCGATTCCGCCAATCTTCACTTTAATGGCAAAGAAGGGAAACGTTGATGAGCAGATGATGTACAACACCTACAACATGGGTCTGGGACTTGTCATCGCAGTGGATCCGGCACAGGCAGATGCAGCCATCGCAGCTATCGAAGCAGCTGGTGAGAAGGCATACCGTGTTGGAAGCATTGAAGCTGGAGAGAAGGGTGTTATCTTAAAATGAGTAAGTTAAAGATCGCAGTGTTAGTCAGCGGCGGAGGCACCAATCTGCAGGCTATAATTGACAAGATCGCGTCTGGCGAAATCACAAACACCGAGATCGCACTCGTTTTTTCAAACAACCGTAAGGCATATGCATTGGAGCGCGCAAAAATGGCAGGGATTCCTGCCAAAGCGCTGTCTCCAAAGCAGTTTGAAAACAGAGAGGCATTTAACGATGCCGTGCTTGAGGTGATTGAAGAAAGCAAAGCTGATTTGATCGTACTTGCAGGCTGTCTTATGTATATCCCGCCAAAGCTGATTGAAAAATATCACAACCGGATTATCAATATTCATCCATCCTTAATCCCGTCCTTTTGCGGAAAGGGTTATTATGGCCTGACAGTACACGAAAAGGCACTAAAGCGCGGTGTGAAAGTGACAGGTGCTACAGTTCATTTTGTGGATGAGGTACTTGATAATGGACCAATCATTTTGCAAAAGGCAGTAATGATTGAAGAAGGCGATACACCAGAAGTTTTGCAGCGCCGTGTTATGGAACAGGCAGAGTGGGTTATTTTGCCAAAGGCAATTGATTTGATTGCAAATGGAAAAATATCGGTTGAAAATGGAATTGCCCATATCAAAGAGTAAATAAAAAGTGAAGGAAGGTTGCAGGCAATATGAAGGTACTGATTATAGGAAGTGGCGGAAGAGAGCATGCCATTGCATGGAAGCTAAGTAAAAGCCCAAAGGTAACGAAATTATATTGTGCACCAGGAAATGCCGGAATTGGACAGATCGCTGAGTGTGTTCCGATTTCTGCCATGGAATTTGACAAGCTGGCTGATTTTGCACAGGAAAACGGCATTGATCTTACAGTTGTAGGTATGGATGATCCGCTTGTAGGCGGCATTGTTGATGTATTTGAGGCGAGAGGCCTACGTGTATTTGGACCTCGCAAGAATGCAGCAATTTTGGAGGGTTCCAAGGCTTTTTCCAAGGATCTCATGAAAAAGTATGGTATTCCAACTGCCGCATATGAGAATTTCCATTCTCCAGAGGATGCAATCGAATATTTAAAAACTGCGAAAATGCCAATCGTATTAAAGGCTGATGGACTTGCACTTGGAAAGGGCGTTTTAATCTGCAATACAAGAGAAGAAGCCATGGAAGGTGTAAAGACACTGATGCTTGACAAGCAGTTTGGTGCTGCCGGTGATACTATTGTTGTTGAAGAATTTATGACAGGAAGAGAAGTTTCTGTTCTTACCTTTGTAGATGGAAATACCTATCGCGTAATGACAAGCGCACAGGATCACAAGCGTGCAAAAGACGGCGATCAGGGCTTAAACACAGGTGGTATGGGAACCTTCTCACCAAGTCCATTTTATACAAAAGAAGTTGATGCATACTGCAGAGAGCATATCTATCAGCCAACGGTTGATGCAATGCGTTCTGAAGGACGTACCTTCCAGGGTATCATTTTCTTTGGACTTATGTTGACCAAAGAAGGACCAAAGGTGCTTGAGTATAATGCGCGTTTTGGAGATCCAGAGACACAAGTTGTTCTTCCACGTATGAAGAATGATATTGTGGATCTGTTCGAAGCCTGCATTGATCAGACACTTGATAAAATTGATCTTCAGTTTGAGGATAATGCCGCTGTATGTGTTGTTTTGGCATCTGACGGCTATCCAGTTCACTACGAAAAGGGTCTTCCAATTTCTGGTCTTGAAGCTTTTGATGGCAAAGATGATTACTTTGTATTCCATGCTGGAACAAAGAAGCAGGGCGATACATTTGTGACAAACGGAGGACGAGTTCTTGGTGTAACAGCAACAGGAAAAGATCTAAAGGAAGCGCGTTCAAAAGCTTATCAGGCAACCGAGTGGATCTCATTTGACAATAAGTATATGAGACATGACATCGGAAAGGCCATTGATGAGGCATAATACAAAAAAGAACTCCTCTTTGAGGGGTTCTTTTTAATTCTGGTTTCTTGCAATTATCTTAACAATTCAAGCAAATCTATTGACAGAACACATTTTGTGCTTTAGTATAGACAAGTACGGTAAATGTTGATAAAACAAAGCAACACAAAAAAAGAACAGATAATTTGGAGGATGAAAACATGAGACGTTTTGCAGGGCTGTTTATGGCAGCATGCATGACCGTAGCTGTTCCTGCAGCAACGGTTTTCGCAGACGAAGTCGCAACCGAGTCAGTTGAAGCATCAGCTGAGACTGATGGTGAGACAAACGCAGAAGAACAGGATTCAAACGCTGAGAGTCAGGAAGAATCTCAGGAAACAACAGATAATACGACACAGGAATTAAATATTGCACAGTCACTTGACGGAGTAACACTTCCGGCAGACTCTGAGCAAATTACGTATACTTATCATGGAAATGTATGCAACGCTGCTAAGACAGCAACAGGACTTTATCTGCTGCCAGTTGTACAGGATGATTCAAGCGTTGTATGGTATGTATACAATGAGGAGACGGATAAGGCTATCCCATATGTAGCATTTACATCTGTAACAACTTCTTATGCAATTGTTCTTCCTAATGATGATGTAACTGTTCCAAGCGGATATGAGCGTGTAGATATTAATGTCAGCGGCCGCGTTGTTCCAGCATGGTTTAAATCAGCAGCTGGTGACGAAAATATGTATCTGATTTATGCACAGGATTCTGATGGAAATCAGGGCTTTTATCGTTTTGATGGATCAAATGGTTCCTGCCTTCGCTATGTAGCTGATCCTGATACTGATCTGCAGGCATCAGCAGACAGCTTAAGTGCAGAGCTTTCAAGCTTACAGGAAGACTATAATTCCATGTCTTCCCAGAATAGTGATGAGATTGAGAAATTAAATAATTCTGCAAATCTGCAGCAGCAAAATTATAACAATCTGAAGGAAAAGGTAGAGAAGTATGGTATGATCGGTGTTGCAGCATTGGGAGCTGTGACATTACTGATGCTGATTTTCTTTATCCGTATGATCTCAAAGTCTTCTAAGCTTAAGAAAGCAAATAAGAAGGTTACTGAGCTTGAGAACGCAGCTAAGACACGTGCACAGCAGGCAAGACCAAGATCAAGCCAGCCATCTACAAGAAGAGTACGCAGCGAGCATATGGGTGATACAAGAATGACAGAAGGCCGTGAGGAGGGTACCTCCAGTGTACGTCGTGTGCCAAGAAATTCTGATAGAGGTTTCGAGCAGAGTACAACTACATCTAAGGTTACACGTGTATCAAGAGAAGAAAGTTCTGAGCGTACACAGGGGGCAAGACCTGTAAGACAGCAGCCTTCAAGACAAGCAGGACAGACTGCTAGCCAGGCAAGACCGGCTAGAAGACCAGAGACAGCTGCTCCAAGAGCACAGCGTCCGGCTAGACCGACAAATGCACAGCAAAGACCGCAGCGTCCGACTAGACCAGCTGATTCCCGTCCATCTGGCGAGACTAAGATTTTTGATAAGGCTCCTGCAGAGTTAAATGATCTTGATGATGTAACACAGAGCACATCTTCAACACAGTCAAACGTTGCAGCAGCTGATATTGATAAGATCAGCGAGCAGTTAAATAGTCTTCATGCAGCAGAAAGCTCACCGATTGAAGATGATTTCATCGAAGTAGAGAGCACAACTCCGGAAGATATTTATTCAGATGATGACGATGATGATTTTTCTTTAACAGATTTTAAGGATATCTGATTCTAATAAATTTTGATACTAATTTGATATTAAGAAGGAATTAAGCAAACCAATTGGTGGGCGAAATTCCTTCTTTTTTTTGTAACTATTTAAAGCAGTACAAAATTTACTGAAAGTAATCTTCTTTCTTAAACTTTTTGGATTCTTTTATACTTGCATTCTATGAAGATTTGTGTAATAATAAATTCGTTGCAGGCAAAAAATGCCGCTAGGAATAAAATAATCGAATATGCAGTTGAAACGAAGGAGAGGACAATGAGAGCATTAATCAGTGTATCAGACAAAACAGGCGTAGTAGAACTTGCCAAAGAGCTAGAGGCGCTTGGGATCGAACTTATTTCAACAGGAGGAACCTATAAGAAGTTAGCAGAGGCTGGCGTAAAGGCGATGGAGATCTCCGAACTTACAGGCTTCCCGGAATGCCTCGATGGCAGAGTAAAGACATTGCACCCAGTTGTACATGCTGGATTATTGGCAATGCGTTCAAACCCAGAGCATATGAAGCAGCTTAAGGAGTTAGGTATTGAGCCAATTGATCTGGTAATTGTAAATCTGTATCCATTCAAGGCTACTATTTTAAAGGATGGCGTAACAAGAGCAGAGGCTGTTGAAAACATCGATATCGGCGGACCAACCATGCTGCGTGCTGCTGCTAAGAACTATCAGGATGTTGCTGTTGTGACAGATCCATCTGATTATGAGAAGATTCTTGCAGAGCTTAAGGCAGACGGACAGGTAAGTCTTGATACAAAGTTTTATTTGATGCAGAAGGTATTTATGCATACCTCCAGTTATGACACAATGATTGCAGATTATTTAAAGAAGGAGCGCGGTGATGACAGTCTGCCAGAGACGCTGACTATGACCTTTGAAAAGGTTGAGGATATGCGTTATGGTGAAAACCCGCATCAGAAGGCTGCTTTCTACCGTGAAATCGGCAAGAAGAAGGGTTCTTTGGTTGATGCAAAGCAGTTAAATGGAAAGTCTCTTTCCTTTAATAACATCAATGATACAAATGGTGCATTAGAGCTTCTTAAAGAGTTTACAGAGCCAACTGTTGTTGCATGCAAGCATGGAAATCCATGTGGTGTTGGAAGTGCTGATACTATTGAGGAAGCATGGAAGAAGGCATTTGCAGCTGATAAGGTATCTATTTATGGTGGTATTGTTGTTTCAAATCGCGAAATCAATGAGACCATTGCAAAGGATATGAAGTCAATGTTCCTTGAGGTAATTGTTGCACCGTCTTATACAGAGGGCGCACTTAAGATGTTAAGCTTCAAGAAGGATGGTTCTATGAGAAATGTCCGTGTTCTTGAGCTTGCAGATATCAGTGAAAAGCAGCCAGCAGAGGCACTTGATTTAAAGAAGGTAAATGGAGGACTGATTGTTCAGAACATCGACAGCAAGCTTCTTGACGGAGATGTTAAGGTAGTAACAGAAAAGGCACCGACAAAGAAGGAGATGGAAGATCTGCTCTTTGCATGGAAGGTTGTTAAGTTTGTTAAGTCAAATGGTATTGCAGTTGCAAAGGATCTTCAGACTGTCGGTATCGGACCTGGTCAGGTAAATCGTGTATGGGCGATTGAGCAGTGCTTCGAGCATGCAAATGAGCTGATCGGACCAGATGCAACAAAGGGTGCTGTATTGGCATCTGATGCATATTTCCCATTTGCTGATAATGTAGAGGCTGCTCATAAGGCAGGCATTACTGCAATTATTCAGCCAGGCGGATCTATTCGTGATAAGGACTGCATCGACAAGTGCAATGAATATGGAATTGCAATGGTGTTTACAGGAATGAGACACTTTAAGCACTAAAAATGAAATAATAAAAGTACCAAAGGAGGTGCTGCGAAACAGCAGCATCTCCTTTCTGTAAAGGAACAAGTAACGTATGGAAAATTTGAGTTTAAAAGAGTTTGCAGCGGCGCTTTCTGGAAAAGAACCAGTACCGGGCGGCGGCGGTGCAAGCGCCTGCACAGGTTCTTATGGATGTGCCTTAGGAATGATGGCTTGCGCACTGACCCATGGAAAGAAAAAGTATGCCTGCTATGAACAGGATATCAAAAGGATTGAGGGTGAGTTAGCAGTATGCAGGGACACACTTCTTAGCTGTATAAATGAGGATGCTCAAGGCTTTCTTCCGCTTTCAAAAGCGTATGGACTGCCAAAGGATACACCAGAGCAAAAAGCAAAAAAAGATGAGATTTTGGAGAAAGCACTGCATCAGGCCAGTCTTACTCCTATGAAAATTTTAAAAAATTCTGCTTATGCCATGACACTTTTGGATGAGCTTTCGGGAAAATGTTCGAAGCTGATTTTAAGTGATGTTGTAACAGGAGCAGCTCTTCTTGCAGCCTCTGCCAATGGTGGCTTTATAAATGTCGGTGCAAACACGGGGATGATGAAAAACACTGAAATAGCGCAAAAGCTTAATGAAGAAGCTAAAATGCTTCTTTCCCAAACAATGAAGCTTCATGATAGCATCAGTCAGCTTATGTCATAAGAATAAATTAAAAAAGGAAGTGTGTCTATGCAAATCTTAAAAGGTGCGCCGGTCGCAGCAGCGATCCGCGATGAGATAAAAAAAGAACTAGAAGGGTGTGAGACAAAGCCTTGTCTTGCCATTGTTCGTGTAGGTGAAAAACAAGAGGATCTTTCCTATGAGAGAAGTGCCCTCAAGCGAATGAGCGGTGTTGGAATAGAGACAAAACTGTTTGTATTTCCGGCAGACATTTCAATGGATGATTTTTCAGCAGAATTTGCTGCCATAAATGATGATCCAACGATCGATGGCATTTTACTGTTTCGTCCGCTTCCGGCACAGCTTAATGAGTCACAGATTGTTGAATCAATTGCTCCAGAAAAGGATGTAGATGGTATATCTAGTGCAGCGCTTGGAAAGCTGTTTTCAGGAGATAAACACGCATTTGCTCCGTGTACTGCGCAGGCTGTCATGGAAATTCTCCATTTTTATGGCATTGAGCCGCAGGGAAAACGAGCAGTTGTACTTGGACGAAGTCTTGTAGTAGGAAAACCGCTATCTATACTCTTATTAAACGAAAATGCGACAGTAACAATTTGTCATTCCCGCACAGCTTCACTGCCAGAGGTATGCCGTGAAGCCGACATTCTCGTAACGGCGATTGGCAAAGCAAAATTGGTAGATGAGCGTTTTGTTTCAGAAAAAACAATTGTTATTGATGTAGGAATTAATGTAGATGAAAATGGAATGCTTTGCGGCGACGTAAACTTTGGACAGATTGAAGATAAGGTATTTATGGCAACGCCAGTTCCGGGCGGTGTAGGTGCCGTAACGACAGCAGTTTTAGCAAAGCATGTATTGGAGGCGGCAAAAGGACGCCGTGCTTTAAACAGCAAAGGAGGAAAAAATGGGCTTTCTGCCGATTAATCGCCGTGAAATGCAGCGGCTTGGCTGGGAACAGCCAGATTTTGTCTATGTGACAGGTGATGCCTATGTAGATCATCCATCCTTTGGACATGCCATAATAAGTCGTATTCTGGAATCTCACGGCTATGAAGATGGGGCAACTGGTTCTCCTAAAATTATTTTAAAAACAGCCTATAAGGCTGGTATGATTAAAGATGAAGAACTGTGGCTTAGAGCTTTGCAGGAGAGAAATAATGTAACGCATTCTTATAATGAAAGAATTGCATTAGGTATTGTTATGCGGGCAAAAGAATCATTTTATGATATGTTTCGTGAGCTGAAAAAAGAGATTGATAAAAACTGGCTATAAAATATATTAGACTGACTTTTTGACCCTGGTATCTATAGTATTGTGTAGTAAAAATAAATATGCAAATGTCGTATTACCGGCATATGCTGGATATGGAGAAAACAATGGCAATTACAATAAAGAACGAACATGAAATTGCATTGATGCGTGAGTCCGGCCGTTTACTGGCACTGGTTCACGAGGAAATGCGTAAGGAATTAAAAGAGGGGATGACAACAAAGGATATTGATCAGATTTGTGAGACAATGATCAGAGACTTTGGTTGCATTCCTAATTTTTTGAATTATCAGGGATTTCCGGCTTCTGTATGTGTGTCGATTAACGATGAGGTTGTTCATGGAATTCCTTCTAAAAAAAGATATATTCAGAATGGAGATATCGTGAGTCTTGATGCAGGGCTTATTTATAAAGGATATCATTCTGATGCAGCAAGAACACATGGTGTTGGAGAAATCAGTCCGGAAGCACAGAGGATTATTGATGTTACAAGACAATCTTTCTTTGAAGGTATTAAGTTTGCAAAACCTGGCAATCATTTAGTTGATATTGCAAGAGGTGTGCAGACCTATGCAGAGAGCAATGGGTATTCTGTTGTCCGTGACCTGACAGGGCATGGTATTGGAACCCATCTTCATGAGGCACCGGAGATTCCGAACTTTGTTCAGAGAAGAAGAGGGGCAAAGATGCAGAAGGGCATGGCGCTTGCTATTGAGCCGATGATTAATGAAGGAACTTATGATGTTTACTGGCTTGATAATGACTGGACAGTAGCAACGGCAGATGGAAAGCTTTCTGCTCATTATGAGAATACGATTGCGATTACTGATGATGGATGCGAGATTCTTACGATGCTGCCAGAAGAGAAAGAGGCACTTGGAGTATTATAAAAACAATACAGCCATGAATAATAAACAAAAAGAAAAGTAATTTTTTTATAAATTTTTACTTGGTAATGGAGAAGATTTATGCTAGAATATAAATTAGGTTATTTTGCCACATCCCTTTGTGGTCATGATAAAGGAAAAGTTTACATGATTGTAAAGCAGGAGGGTGAGATGATTGGGTTATCTGATGGGGGAAGAAGAACCATTGATAATCCGAAGTGGAAAAAGAAGAAACATATTCAGATGATACGCTCTGAGAGAATGGCAGAAGCTTTTCCATCTCTGATTTCTTCGGAGGATGCCAATCAGAGGATCTGTGATGAGATCGCTGGAATGGAAGGGCGTAAAGTAAGAAAGCAGGAGGATTAAATATGTCAAAATCAGATGTTATTGAAGTTGAAGGAAAGGTAGTAGAGAAGCTCCCTAATGCTATGTTTAAGGTAGAGCTTGAGAATGGTCATCAGGTACTGGGACATATCAGCGGAAAGTTACGTATGAACTTCATTAAGATTTTACCAGGCGATAAAGTGACAATTGAACTTTCCCCATACGATTTAACAAAAGGCAGAATTATCTGGAGAGATAAATAGATTAAAAGGTTTTTGTACGATTTGACTGAAGAATGGCTGGAATTCTGTCGTTTTTCGGAAGATTTGTGCTTGCTTTTAATATAGAAAGATGATATAATAATTGCCGAACGTTTTGGAAAGGAGAGAAAATCGTGAAGGTTAGAGCATCAGTTAAGCCTATCTGCGAAAAATGCAAAGTCATTAAACGCAAAGGCGCAATCAGAATCATTTGCGAAAATCCAAAACATAAACAGAGACAGGGATAAGACCTTGCTTCCGGGTTCAGCAGAATTTGGGAGTGAAGAGTATATTCTTGATTTTGTTGTGTCATTGGTATGATATCCTTTCAATCTGAGTATTTACGTCAGATGCAAGAGAGACTATTGAGTTTTGCGGATATCATCAACTATTGCCACCGTCATGGCGATTAAGTAGTTTTACGAAAAGCGGCTGTGGTAATTATTTACCAATATTTTTTCGTAAAAGGACAGTGCGGAAAGACAGCACTGTCAGGCAGCGCGAAAGAGTTTACAGTTTGTCTGTAACGATAAGACGGTCACGCTGTAGTCCGGGAATACAGTGTATTTCATGACGTTAAACAATAATATTATATTAAGGAAAACAAGACGAATCCGAACTTAAGACACGCTGATCATTTCACCGTACGCGGCAGCGATGGATTTTGTCGGATGAATATTTAGTGGAGGTGCACACATGGCTCGTATTTCAGGTGTTGATTTACCAAGAGAAAAACGTGTAGAAATCGGTCTTACTTACATTTATGGAATTGGAAGAACAAGTGCAGATCAGATTTTAAAAGCAGCAGACGTTAATCCTGACACACGTGTACGCGATTTAACTGATGACGAGGTTCGTCGTCTTAGCGATATCATCAATGCAGATTATACTGTAGAGGGTGATTTACGTCGTGAAATCGCTATGAACATCAAACGTTTACAGGAAATTGGTTGCTACAGAGGAATCCGTCATAGAAAAGGATTACCTGTTCGTGGACAGAAGACAAAGACAAACGCTAGAACACGTAAAGGTCCTAAGAGAACTGTTGCAAACAAGAAGAAATAAGTAATTTAGTGATAAGTAATATAGATTAATCCTATAGGAGGGTTTCGTCAATGGCAAAGAAAGTGACCAAAAAGGTGACGAAGAAACGTGTTAAAAAGAATGTACAGCACGGTCAGGCTCATATTCAGTCATCTTTTAATAATACAATTGTAACATTAACTGACTCTGAAGGTAACGCTCTTTCTTGGGCAAGTGCTGGAGAAATGGGCTTCAGAGGCTCCAAAAAATCTACTCCATATGCAGCACAGATGGCAGCTGAAACAGCAGCTAAAGCAGCAGTGGTACACGGATTAAAGACTGTTGAAGTTATGGTTAAAGGACCAGGTTCAGGAAGAGAAGCAGCAATTCGTGCACTTCAGGCATGTGGTCTGGAAGTAACAAGCATCAAAGACGTTACACCAGTACCTCATAACGGATGTCGTCCACCAAAACGTAGAAGAGTCTAATAGGAGGTAAGTAAGAATGGCAATTGATAGAACTCCAGTCCTGAAGAGATGCAGATCCTTAGATATGGATCCTGTATATTTAGGAGTGAATAAAAAATCAAACAGAAAGTTAGTTCGTTCCAGCAGAAAGATCAGCGAGTATGGTCTTCAGCTTCGTGAAAAACAGAAGACGAAGCGGATTTACGGCGTCCAGGAAGGTCAGTTCCGCAAGTATTACGAAATGGCCGACCGCATGAAGGGCGTCACCGGCGAAAACATGCTTTCCCTCCTCGAGAGAAGGCTGGACAACGTCGTATTCAGGATGGGCATCGCTCCCTCCAGAACGTTGGCTCGTCAGCTCGTCAATCACGCGCATCTTTCGGTGAACGGCAAGACGGTCACCATTCCGTCCTATATCGTAAAGGCGGGCGACGTAGTCGTGGTGAAAGAGAACAGAAAGGGCAATAAGTATTTTACGGCACTCAAAGAAACGAAGGCAAGCGGAAATCTGCCTAAATGGGTTGAGTTCGACAGAGAAAAAATGGAAGGAAAGGTATTGGCACTCCCGACGAGAGAAGATGTTGACAGCCAGATTGCGGAGCATATGATTGTCGAGTTGTACTCCAAATAATTGAAAAGTATAAGGAGGTAGCATAATGATCGAAATGGATATGCCCAAACTCGAAGTCCTCGAAAACGACGACTTTTATGCGAAAGTCGTCTGCGAGCCCTTGGAGAAAGGTTTCGGTCTTACCATAGGAAACTGCCTTAGAAGAATATTGCTTTCCGCTCTGCCGGGTGCGGCCGTGGAAGGGATAAAGTTTTTGGACGGCAGCGTGAAGCATGAGTTTTCCGCGGTCGCAGGCATCAAAGAGGACGTGACGGAGATCATCCTCAATTTGAAGGCGCTTGCAATCAAGACGAAAGTCATCGATAAGGATTACGAAAAGATTTTGCACATCTATAAGGAAGGCCCCGCGGTATTGACGGGAGAAGACCTCAACGTAGATGCGGAGATCGAGATCATCAATAAAGATCAGTATATCTGCACGATCGACGAAGGCGGCAAATTCGATGTGGAACTGACCGTCGGCAGAGGCAGAGGCTACAAGCCCGCCAAAGAGAACAAACAACCCGTAATCGACTATATCGCAATCGATTCTATCTATACGCCCGTTCAGAAAGTCAATTATACGGTGGAGCCCACGCGTGTGGGGCAGGCCGTAGACTATGACAAGCTGGCCTTGGAAGTTTGGACAGACGGCACTTTTTCGGGCAAGGAAATCATTTCGCTTGCCGCGAAGATCATGCAGGATCACATCAATCTGTTCGTGAATCTTTCCGATACGATCAAGGGCATGGATATTCTTGTCAAGACGGAGGACGATAAACAGCAGCAGGTTCTCAAAATGGCAATCGAAGAGATGGATTTGTCCGTCCGTTCGTATAACTGCTTAAAGAGAGCGAATATTCACACGGTAGAAGACTTGACCAAGAAGACGGAAGACGATATGTTGAAGGTAAGAAACCTCGGCAGAAAATCTCTGGACGAAGTCATCCAGAAATTGGAGTCTTACGGTCTTTCATTAAATAAACAGGAGGATTAAAATTATGCCCGGCAAATTGGGAAGAACTTCCAAAGAAAGAAATGCCCTTTTGAGAAATCAGGCATCCCAGCTCCTTTGGTACGGCAGAATCGAAACGACCGCCGCAAAAGCGAAAGAGCTTAAATCTTACGTTGAAAAATTAATTACGAAAGCCGTCAATACTTACGACGACAATATCGAGTTCGAAGTCACCACGACGGATAAGAAGGGCAAGGAGATCAAGGCGACCAATATCAAAGACGGCCCCAAGAAGCTTGCCGCGCGCCGCGCCATCATGGCGAAGACCTATGACTTGCAGGAGATCAAGGGCTTCGACGAAAAGAAGAGCTCTTATAAGGCGAGAACGAAGGATGTCCAGCATCCTTTGATGGACAAACTCTTCAACGAAATCGCGCCCAAGTACGCGGCGAGAAAGGAAGAAACGCAGCAGGGGGGCGGCTATACGAGAATTTATCTCCTCGGCGCCCGCCGCGGCGACGGTGCGGAAACCGCCGTCATCGAATTGGTCTAAGACGAGATCAAACGCTATAACAGAAACGAAAGTATGCGCTCGCACAAATATGTTCGCGTTCGATTCAAACATTGCGTAAAGCGATAACAGGATAGAAGCGAAGACGCGGAAAAGAGATTCGTCGATCGGCATTTTCGCGGTCTGTGCGAACATAATGTCGGCGGTGTCGTTTTAGAAGCGAAAAGAGGCGTTTTCGTAAATATCTTTTCGCCCCGTTCGATTCAAAGCCGTGCTTTGTTATAGTAAAAACGAAAATGCAACAGTGCAAGGCGCCTGCCGTTTTCGTTCCCCGATTCAAAAATAACATCCATTATGTTATTATAACAAAACCCGTCTATGGCGCAAGGCCGCAGGCGGGTTTTGCTTATCGGCAGTCTTTTTGCGAAAGGGAAGCGGCGCGCGGATAAAAAACACACCCGATAAATTTTGATGCCGGGCAAGCGATTTATGTTCTGACGCGGGAACATTGTCGGAAAGAAAAAAGCCTCCGAAAAAAAGTCCGAAAAATTTTTGAAAAGGCGGTAACGAAGAGCGTCTTTGCCGCGTTATAATTAATGAGAGGAAAATGATGACAAACGAAAAGGCAAAAAGTTATCTTCTCGGGATAGCCGAAGGAGAAAAAGGGGCGCTTTCGGGCTTCGTATCGACTGTTTCGGGGCGGGGACGATACATTGCCGACGGCATTTTGCACGATTCGTCGCTCGCGGACGACGTTTTGAGCATCGTTATCGAGCGGGTATGGCAAAAAGCGCCGCTTTTGG